>Ga0157371_10000036_pt1 | contig 215191 bp, 197 predicted proteins | sample C45metaG_FD_113462 | JGI IMG/M metagenome (GOLD analysis project Ga0157371, IMG submission 113462) | Corn rhizosphere microbial communities from Kellogg Biological Station, Michigan, USA - C4-5 metaG | ecosystem: Host-associated > Plants > Roots > Rhizosphere > Soil | place: USA: Michigan...
ACCTGTTACAGGTAAAGGCGTTGCTGCTGAGGTAAAACCAGTGACCAACGAGGTTTACGAATCTGTGGATCAGGCAGCTGAATTTCAAGGAGGTATAAATGCTTTTAGAAGTAAATTCCAAAATAATTTTGACTCTGGAAGTTTAGAAGGTGAGGGTACTTTGAAAACTGAAATCACATTTGTTGTAGAAAAAGATGGTTCTTTAACTCAGGTTAAAGCAAGCGGTTCTAATGCAGATTTCAATAGAGAAGCAGAAGCTACAGTAAAAGGAATTAAAACTAAATGGACTCCAGGTAAAGTTAATGGACAGCCTGTTAGATCTAGATTTAGATTCCCTATTTCAATGAATTTCCAATAAGGATTTAATTTTTAATGGATTATATAAAAGAGAAGTTTTATAACTTCTCTTTTTTTATTAGATTTGTGTTATGTTTAATTGGCTTTCGTTGATAACAGGATTTTTCTATATTGTTTTAGGAGTTGTAGTTATCGTATATAAATTCTTTATCATTATTTTAGAACCTAATGTGGCTTATCCATTGGGAGGTTTACTCATAGCTTACGGAATATTCCGTATTGTTCGAGCTATTGTATCACTTAAAAATAAGGATTAGTAATGAAAAAAATCTTTTTCCTGCTTGTAGTAACTTTTGCTATGGCTGTTTCGTGCTCCAAAGAGAAGCCGAAAGAAATCGACACACCTAATAAAGGTGAAATAACTATGGAGGCGGACGAGTCTTTTAAGAGTGTTATAGAAGCTTTGGCAGAAAGATATATGGCTCTTAATCCTGAAACAAAAATCAATGTTGTTATCAAAAAAGAAGATCTCGGATTGTTGGACTTATTGGACAGAAAAGCCAGAATCGTTGTGATGTCAAGAGAACTTTCTACACAAGAGAAACAAGCTTATGATAAAAAAATAGATTTGCCATGGTTACCAGGAAAGTTTGCTGCGGATGCTGTTCTATTTGTGGTTCCAAAAGATTCTCCGTTGGAATCTATTTCAACAGATGATATTTTCAAAGAACTGACGTCTGATAAAAAAAGATTAATCTTTGATGGCACCAACTCAAGTAACCTAAACTTTGTTGCTCAAAAATTTAAAAAAAATCCTGCTGACCTTAAGTTTTCGATTATCAACGGGAATGAAAATGTGGTTGAGCAATTAAAAAATTATCCTGACAAAATCGGGGTTATCAGTTATAACACAATCAGCAGACCTTTTGGAGAAGAAGCAACCAAATTGAGAAGCGAATTAAAAGTACTTAAAGTTATTAAAGACAATAAGACTTACGATGTTTCCTCTGAGAATTTGAAAAATATGGCCTATCCTTTCACCAGAGTTTTATATTTTTTAAGCAATGAGGCTTATTACGGATTAGGCAATGGTTTCATCAGGTTTTCCTGCCAGCAATTAGGACAAATTGTTGTTGAAAAAGAAGGACTTCAGCCTTATAATATTTTTAGAAGAGAGGTTCAAATGAGATGATTTAATTTTTAATATATATTTAACAGAAGAATTGATTTTAATTATCTATTTTGGTCTAAATATTGACGTTCAAACGAGAAATTTTATATAGTTACGAAAAAAATGAAAAAAGAGAATATAATGAATTTATCAAAGAAAATTGCTGTAACAGCGGCAGTAAGCTTTTTTACAACTTTAAGTTTTGCACAATCCGTTCAGGATGGGATTAATTTTGTAGATAGCCAAAAATATGCAAAAGCAAAACAAAACTATACAGATCTTATCACTCAAAATCCTAAGGATGCTAGCAATTATTTTTACTTAGGTAATACATATTTAACACAATTCGACCCTAATTTCGATTTGGCCCAAGAAAGTTTTAACAAAGGACTTGCAGCTGATCCAAAAAGTTATTTGAATAAAATCGGTTTGGCTTCAGTCAAATTAGGAAAAGGAGACAAATCTGCAATTGCGGAAATTCAACAGATTGTAAAAGATTCTAAGGAGAAAGATGCAGAAGTGCTTTTCAGAGCTGGCGAGGCTTTAACATTATTTGAAAAATTCAACTCACCGGATTTGGCAATTACCTATTTGAACAAAGCCGTTGAAAGAGCTCAAAAAGCTGGTGTTCCTGCCAATTATTATTATTCTTTAGGTGATGCTTACAGAATCAAAAAAGATCCGGGAAATGCAATGACTGCTTATGATAAAGCAGAAGCAGTTGCTAAAAATAAAGCTTCCGTTTACACTAGAAAAGGGACACTTTGGATTGCTGCACAACAATGGCAACAGGCAAAAACTAATATCGACAAAGCGATTGCTGTAGATCCTACTTATGCCCCTGCTTACAAAGCTTTAGCTGGATTTAATATCAAGTATCAGAAGAATGCAGAGGCTACTCAGAATTTGATCAATTATACTAAATACGCTGATGAGGATCCGTACACACAATTAGAAATTGCTAAACTTTATTTCTCTAATGATGATTATGCAAATGCAAAATCAACTTTAGACTCAGTTTTCGATAAAGTGAATGATCCTATTAAATATAAATTAAGAGCCTATATTCAATATGGCGAGGCTAAATATGCAGATGCTCAACAAAGCATCAACACATTCTTGTCTCAGGCTGATAAATCAAGAGTTCAGGCTTCTGACGAAGGGTTACAAGGTTTGATTGCTGCAGGATTAGCAAAAGACGAAAAGGATGCTTCTAAAAAAGCACAGTTAGAAGCAACTGCTCAACAAAAAGTGGCCATAGCTAAAAATGCTAAGGATGAGACAATGAACTGGGACGAGGAATTAGCAAAAATCAAAGGTGGTTTGGTTGGTATTTCTGCAGACGCAGGAGGAACTTCTCCAGAAATCGAAGCTTTGAAAGCTAAAGTTGCTGCTAATGCTCAGGATACTGACGCTCTTTACAAGTTAGCACAAGCCTATCAAGATGTTAAAAACTGGAATGGAGCGATCTTAACTTGGCAAAAAATGATAACATTGCTTCCAACTTGGGAACCTGCTTATTATAGCCAAGGTTACGCTTACCAACAAGCAGGAAGCCAGGAATTAGCATCTGCAGCGTATCAAAAATATATTGATACCTTGATGGCTAAACCAGTTGCAGACCAGGAAGCGAATAAAGAAACAATGTCTTATGCTTATTTTGCAATCGCATTTATAGCAAAAGATACTGACAAAGAAAAAGCAAAAGTTAACGTTGCTAAATCATTAGCTTTGAATCCAACTTATGCAGATGCTTTGGCATTGCAAAAATCACTGGGACAATAATCTGTAACAGAATAAATTTAAACTTCCCAATTCTTAAGATTGGGAAGTTTTGTTTTTAGTAATTTTGTAGAAAATATTTTGAAAATGAAATGTGATTTTTTGGCGATTGGAGCGCATCCAGATGATGTAGAACTGGGTTGTGGAGGAACAATTATAAAATTGATTTCTGAAGGAAAAACAGTAAGTGTAATTGATTTGACAGAGGGTGAGTTGGGTACAAGAGGAACTTCTGAAACACGTGCTCAAGAAGCTGTTGACGCTGCAAAAATTCTGGGACTAACTTCAAGAGAAAATCTTAAAATGAAAGACGGTTTCCTTAATAATTCGGAATATTATCAGCTGAAAATAGTAGAAAAGATCAGAAAATATAAACCAACAATTGTATTGGCCAATGCCATAGATGATCGCCATCCGGATCACGCTAAGGCTGCAAAGTTGGTTTCTGATGCTTGTTTTTTATCTGGACTAAAGAAAGTTGAAACTTTCGAAGAAGGAGAACTCCAGGAAGCTTGGAGACCAAAACATATTTTCCATTATATCCAATGGAAAAATATAGTTCCTGAGTTTGTGATTGATATTTCTGGTTTCATGGATAAGAAGATTGAAGCGTGTTTAGCATACAAAACGCAATTCTATAATCCCGAATCTAAAGAACCAATTACACCAATTGCGACAAAAGATTTTCTGGAAAGCTTGACTTACAGGGCACAAGACCTTGGAAGACTTTCCGGCGTAGAGTATGCGGAAGGGTTTACAACAGAAAAGCTGATAGCGCTCAAAAATTTCGACGGAATTATTTGTGATTAACGAAGAAAATATTATATATTTGCACACGCAAAAACGGTGATTGTAGCTCAGTTGGTTAGAGCGCCGGATTGTGGTTCCGGAGGTCGGGGGTTCGAGACCCCTCATTCACCCACAGATAAAAAAGCATCTCATAATTGAGATGCTTTTTTTGTTTTCAAGTTTTTTTTATTTTGATAATAAAAACAGCGCATCCTAGAATGCGCTTATATTTTTAAACTTCATCGTCTGACTCTATAGTAAAAGTTTTGGCTTTGAAATCTTTATCGTGTCTTTCAGAGATGACATCTTCGCCTTTTTGCTGGATGATAAAATCTGTAGATTCATTAAATAAGTCTTGGAAACTTTTGAAATCCTCTTTGTAAAGATAGATTTTGTGTTTTTCAAAAGTTGCTTCACCATTTTCCCCGAAGTTTTTCTTACTTTCAGTTATGGTCAAATAATAATCACCTGCCTTAGTCTCTCGCACATCAAAGAAATACGTTCTTCTGCCTGCTTTCAACACTTTAGTGAAAATCTCATTCTCATGTCTTTCCTTATAATCACTCATTGTTCAAAATTTTTATAGAATCTGTTTTAACAAATATAACAGATTTCCTGGAATTTCCAAATGTTTTGTTAAAAAAAGCTGAAAAATGACTGGTTTTCTTAAATTTTTAATAAAATTTTAGCTGATTTATTATGATAATTAATTCAAATATAAAATTTCATCAGCGCGTTTTGCACTTGATTCTCTGTGAGTTATTATGATAGATGTTGTAGATTTTAGGTCTTTGTCGATGTTCTGTAAAATGTTTTCCTCAGTCTCCGTATCCAGTGCAGAAAGACAATCATCGAAAATCAAAATATTGGGTGATTTTATCATCGCCCGGGCAATGCAAATCCTCTGTTTCTGCCCTCCAGAAAGCATTACGCCGCGTTCGCCAACCATTGTTTCATATTGCTCTTTGAATTCTTCAATGTTTTTATGAACGTCCGCTTTTTTCGCCATTTCTACTACCAAAGCGTGATTTGGACTGTCTATTGCAAATCCGATATTATTCTCTATACTATCCGAAAAAAGATAACTTTCCTGCGGCGTATAACCTATTTGGTCTCTATAAAGTTTAAGATTGTGTGTTTTCAGATTCTTTCCATCAATCAAAATATCGCCTTCATCCGGGTCAATTAATCGGCAGAGTAGTTGTGCAATAGTCGATTTTCCGCTTCCGGTTTTCCCCATTATGGCAAGAGATTTTCCTGCTGAGACTTTGAAACTTAAATTTTCAATCGCTTTGATTCCTGTGTTTGGATAAGTATAACTCACATTTCGGAATTCGATATCGCCGTGGATAGGATAAACGTCGTTATTGGTGTTGATGATGTCCGATTTCATATCCATAAATTCATTCACACGCTGCATACTCGCGTCAGCTCTTTGATTCACGGACGTTACCCAGCCCAACATTGAGAAAGGAAAAATCAACATATTGATGTACATAAAGAAATCAGCTATTGTTCCCACACTCATTTCTCCGGCAATATATTTCTGTCCGCCGATATAAAGAATCGCGACATTCAAAAGGCCGATGACGAAGATGATAATCGTAAAAAAGTAAGCTTCAGTCCTTGCTAAATCAAGCGCTTTGTCCTGATAATCTTTAACCTTGATACCATAATTTTTCTCAATATATCTTTCCTTGCTAAAGAACTTTACCACACGGATTCCTGAAAAACTGTCCTGAACAAAAGTCGAAATCCCAGACTGGCTTTTCTGCATCACCTTCGATTTTTTGTTGATGATGTCACTCACTTTATAAATCCCAAACGACAAAATTGGCAACGGAACAAGCGTCCAGAGTGTCATCTGCAAATCCGTCATAAACATATAGGCACTTGTGATAATCAATAAAATAATCAAATTCACAACGTACATCACGCCTGGACCAAGATACATTCTGATGGCGACAACATCTTCACTCAATCGGTTCATCAAGTCTCCAATGGTGGTTTTCTTGTAATCTGTCGCAGACAGTTCCTGATAATGACGGTAGATTTTGTTCTTCAATTCATATTCGATTCTTCTCGAGGCAACGATAATGGTTTGTCGCATCATAAAAGTAAAGAAACCTGAAAGGAGAGAACAGCCAATTAAAATTCCGGAATTGATGAAAATTATTCTGAAATAGGCCCAGTTATTCTTAACATTATCAATGATGTTCAGGTCAGGAGATAAGTTGAGTGTCGAGTAGTTTTTCTCAATGATATTGATGGTCTGACCGATATACTGGATCTTGTAAATGGCAAAAAAGTTACTCAGAATGATGAATAGAAATCCCCAAAAAAGTAAGACGCGGTGTTTCCAGAAATACGGATTCAGTGTTTTTAAAGCTTTCATTTTTTACACTTCGATTTTCCAAAGTCGATGCAAAATTAATGATTTAAAATTTCAGAAAAGATTTTAACTCCAGAAATGAGATTTCTTAACATATCTTTTCGATGAATAATTTTGAATGATTAATAATCAGATGCGACAATCAATGACTTTCGGAACTTTCGCATCATTAACACAACTGTAAACAAAAACATCCCTCGCCAAGCCCTTCCAGATAGGCTCTCGCGAGGCATATTAAAACGTCGAGAGGTTTCACCCAAAACCCCTCGACGTTTTGTATAAAAGGTCTCGACGTTTTCTCCAAAACCTTTCGACGTTTTCATCAAACGGTCTCGACGTTTTTGGTAGAATCCCAAAATGATAGAATTGTACCAAAAAAACTTAATTGGAATTAGCCAATAAACCTTTCTAATATTTGTCGATTGATTTTTTATCAAATGATAAGATATTTGAAAAGGGATGAGGCATAGAAATTGACATTTATCGCTAATTTTGTACTTGAAAAATCTAAAAAATGAATCCAAAACCTAAATACGATGTCGTACTGATTGGCGGCGGTATAATGAGTGCAACACTGGCGACAATGTTACACGAGTTCGACCCCAATTTGGAAATCGCCATCTTCGAAAGACTGGAAAAAGTGGCCAAAGAAAGTTCATCTGCGTGGAACAACGCCGGAACAGGACATTCCGCTTTTTGTGAACTGAATTATACGCCTGAGAAAGAAGGCAAAATCGATATCAAAAAGGCAGAATATATCGCCGAACAATTTGAGGTTTCCAAGCAATTCTGGTCTTATCTTATCAGCAAAGGCATCATTGATAATCCGAAGGAATTCATCAATTCTTGTCCACATATGAGTTTTGTTTTCGGAGAAAAGGATGTGAATTTCCTTAAGAAAAGACACGAGGCTTTGCTAAAATCGCCATTATTCCAAGGAATGGAATATTCTGATGACCACAAAAAACTCACAGAATGGATTCCTTTGATGATGCAGAAAAGAATGGCAACCGACCAGCTGGCAGCAACAAAAATGGACCTTGGGACCGATGTAGATTTCGGTAAACTGACGGTTAAACTCATCGAACATCTCGACAAAACGGAATCTGTAGAAGTTTTTACCTACCACGAAGTCAAAGAAATTGATGCAGATGGCAAAGGAAGCTGGAACCTGCAGGTCAACGACAGAAAGAATCTTCACAAACAAACTGTAAATGCAGATTTTGTGTTCATAGGAGCAGGCGGTTATGCATTGCCGCTTCTGGACAGTTCAGGAATCGAAGAAAGTAAAGGTTATGGTGGTTTCCCAATCAGCGGACAGTGGCTGGTTTCTACCAATCAGGAATTGGTTGCAAAACATCAGGCAAAAGTGTACACACAGGCAACCGTTGGTGCGCCACCGATGTCTGTTCCACACCTGGATTTAAGAATTATAGATGGAGAAAAAGCCCTTCTCTTTGGTCCATTTGCAGGATTCTCTACCAAATTTTTGAGAGAAGGCAGTTATCTTGATTTGCCGGAAAGTGTCAATTTTAAAAATATCCGTTCATTATTCGGTGTTTGGTGGCACAATATGCCTTTGACACGATATCTGATCCAACAAGTGACGATGAACAAATCCCAAAGAATGTCGCATCTGAGAGATTTTGTGACTGATGCCAAGGAAGAAGATTGGGAATTGAGAACAGCCGGACAAAGAGTTCAGATTATCAAAAGAGACCGTTTCGAAGGTGGAAGATTGGAGTTCGGGACAGAAGTGGTTGTGAACAAAGACAAAAATATTGCTTCTCTTCTGGGCGCTTCTCCTGGCGCAAGCACATCTGCATTTGCGATGATTATGGTTCTTGAAAACTGTTTTGCGGATAAGTTGAAAACCGATTGGAAAGACAAATTGGTAGAAATGGTTCCGAGTTATGGAAAAAAACTGGCAGAATATCCTGAACTCATCAATGAAATCAGAGCTTATTCTAAGGAAAAATTAGAATTGGAATATTAAAATGGTTCGTTTAGCTTTTTATAAACCCGAAGATTATGCAGACCTCACCAATTATGATTTGGATGAGCAGCAGAAACAATTCACAGCGATGCCGAAAGTGACTTTGGAAGTTGTAAAAGAGAAAAATACAGGCGACAAATTTCCGATTTCTATCTTTTATAATGATAGAGCAGTTGGTTTCTTTGTTCTTGATTTTGGATCAGATAAGTTTGACCTGACGGAAAACGAAAATTCTACTTTATTAAGATCATTGTCACTAAATCCAGAATTTCAAGGAAAAGGTATTGGCAAAACATCGATGATACTTTTGTCCGACTTTTTGAAAACTGAGTTTCCTGAATGCAATGAAGTGGTTTTGGCGGTTAATTTTAATAACAAAACTGCCTACGATTTGTATTTGAAATGTGGTTTTAGAGACGATGGAAAAACAAGAGAAATGAGCAAAGGATGGCAACATCTGCTATCAAAGAATTTGATATGAGCGAAACGATTGTAAAACCGAAGATTGCGGAAGAAATTCTATTGGAACTTCAGTCCAAGATGAAAGAAGAGAAACAGGTAATTTTACATTGCTGTTTCAAATCTGATTTCATTATGGAGGAGAAAATCAGGATTTGGTCTTCCACATACTTGATTGACAGGACTTCTGACCATATTTCAAAATTGATTCATTTTGAGAATATCAGTCTTTTTCCAACTTGGACAGATGTTCCTGTTGCTAAAGAATATTGGTTCACATTGGTATTTTCCGGATTGCCGGATGATTGTAAAGTGTTTGATTTTATAGAATTGATTCCACAGTCAGGCGGGTTTTTTGAGGAAGGTATTTTGAGGAATTCTTCTGATATTTATAGAATTACGATATAAAAAAAGGTTCAGAAATCTCTGAACCTTTTTTCGTTTTAAGAAAGTTTTTGCATTTCTTCTTTTATTTTTTCCTGAAGACCTTCTGATGCTGCAACGAGCGGAAGTCTCAAATAGTTTTTAATCAAACCTTTCTCTGCAAGAATAGTTTTCACGCCGCAAGGATTGCCTTCAGCAAAAATCAATCTCGTGATTTCTACCAAAGAATTGTGGATTTTATAAGCTTCGTCCACTTCTCTTTTCAACGCTAATTTTACCATTGTTGAAAATTCCTTAGGATAAGCTTGAGCAATTACTGAAATAACACCATCTCCACCGGCCAGAGTTACAGGCAAAGTATATTCATCATCGCCGGACATCAATGAAAAATTTTCAGGTTTTTGTCTTAGAATATCAAAATATTGAAGAACATTTGGAGCAGCTTCTTTAATCATAAAAAGATTCGGGAATTCATTCGCCAATCGCAACGTTGTAGAAGCTTCCACATTTTGACCAGTTCTTCCTGGAACATTGTAGATGATGATTTTTTCGCCCGTCGCCGCCAAAGCTTTATAATGTTGGTAAAGTCCTTCCTGATTTGGCTTGTTATAATAAGGAGAAACCGATAAAACAGCATCAAAATCTGACAAATCGGTTTCCTTGATTTGTTGTACAACTTCAGCCGTATTGTTACCGCCAATGCCTAAAACTAATGGCAATCTATTGTTGTTAATCTTGGTGATGTGAGCAATTACCTTGTCCTTTTCTTCCTTGGAAAGTGTTGCAGCCTCAGCTGTAGTTCCCAAAACAACAAGGAAACTGGTCCCGTTGTCTATATTATAATCGATTAATCTCGTAAGAGAATCAAAATCTACTGAAAGATCTTCGTTGAAAGGTGTTACCAAAGCTACACCTACGCCTTTTAACTGACCCATTTTTATTTGAAAATTAAATTTCTCAAAGTTAATTTTATTTTAATAATGAACAAAGATTATGTTCAGCTTTGTTGGCTGGCGCGAATTATTTTAATTGAAGTGAAATATGAACTTGCTTCTGACTTAGCTTACAATTATTTAGTTAGTTTTCAAACCCGAAAATCATTAGATTTGTATCCATATTATTTTTAAATGAAATCAAGGAATCGCGATTTCAAAAATTAAGATAAAAAATAAATGAGTAAAAATAAATTATTAGGATTTGGAATTATTGCTTTGTTGATGATTGGCTGTAAAGCGCCACTCAACATAACCAATGTCCACACCGAAAAGAATATTTACATCACCAGCGAACTTAAAGAAGATAAGGCAATGGCTGCCGTCATAGAACCTTACAAACGCGAGCTGGAAGGTAAAATGAACACCAAAATTTCTCACACCAATACAGAACTTAACAAATCAGGAGACAACAGCAATCTCGGAAATCTTTTGGCAGATTACACTTTCGAAGGAGCTGATGATTGGGCTAAAAATAATAGTCTGCCTTCCATAGATGCGGCTGTGATTAATATCGGAGGAATCAGAAATATAATCCCAAAAGGAGATATTACACTGAAGAATATCTACGAAGTGATGCCTTTTAATAATGAGATTGTTATTGTGAAAATGTCTGGAAAAACTATTGATGGTCTGTTCCAATATTACTTAAAAACGCAGCAAAACAATCCGGTTTCTCATATGATTATAGAAACGGACGGAGGCAATGTGATATCAAAAAAACTTATCAATGGTAAAAAAATTGACGAAAACAAGACTTATTACATTGCAACATCAGATTATTTGGCTATGGGAGGAGATAACATGTTTTTCTTTACTCAGGGAGAAATGATACCGACAGGAATAAAAATGCGTGATCTTTTTCTGGAAAAGTTTAAGCAAAACCCAGAGATTTCTACTCCAGACGACATTAGATTGATTTTCAAGAATAAAAAATTGCAGGAATAATGAAGCGAAAAGAATTTTTAAAATATCTAGGTGGCGGCAGTCTTGCATTAACACTGACTCCCAATCTTTTACTCGCGGAACAACTTGAGTTTGTAAAAAAAGAGTCTGCACAAAAACTCACGATTTTGCATACCAATGATCAACACAGCAGGATTGAACCTTTTGCGGATTCATTTAAAAGCAATCCTAATCAAGGTGGATTTGCGAGGAGAGCAACTTTGATCAGTAAAATCCGAAGCGAAGAGAAGAATGTTTTACTTTTGGATTCTGGAGATATTTTCCAGGGAACGCCTTATTTTAATTTTTTTGGAGGCGAATTAGAATTCAGATTGATGAGTATGATGCAATATGATGCGTCTACAATGGGAAATCACGATTTTGATAACGGTTTGGAAGGCTTTCTAAAAGTTCTCCCGAATGCGAAATTTCCTTTCATTTGTTCCAATTATGATTTCAAAAATACAATTCTTGACGGCAAAACCGAACCTTATAAAATCTTCAACAAAGGCGGAATCAAAATCGGAATTTTTGCGGTCGGAATTGAACTGAATGGTTTAGTAGGCAAGAAGAACTATGGTGAAACAGTTTATCATGACCCGATAGAAGTTGCTCAGCATTATTCAGATTTTTTAAGAAACGAGAAAAAATGTGATTTGGTAATTTGTCTTTCTCACATTGGTTTCGATTATAAAGATGATCCGAAAAAGATGTCTGACCAGCATCTGGCAACAAAAACATCGGGAATAGATTTGATTTTGGGCGGTCACACTCATACTTTTTTGAACGAGCCAGTGAGTTTACAAAACAAGAATGGTAAAAATGTCATTGTCAATCAAGTAGGTTGGGCAGGGATTTTATTGGGGAGATTAGATTTTTATTTTGATAAAAATAAGAACGTGAAAAATATTTCGTGGAATAATCAGTTAATAGATGAAAACATAATTGTTTAGGATGAAGAAAATTTTATTAATTATATCAATTTTTACGGCACTTGTTTTTCAGGCGCAAACCAGCAAATGGAGCGATCTTTTCTCCTACAACAATGTTCTGAAAATACGAGAAGACGGCGACCGATTGATTGCGGCGACCGAAAACGGTATTTTTTACTACTATCCTGGAACTGGCGAAATAAAGAAATTGTCAAAAGCCAACGGACTTCACGATGTTAAAATTTCCGCTTTTGATTATAATCCGGCAACACAAACAGGGATTGTTGGTTATCAAAATGGATCATTAGATATTATCACGCCTAATGGTATATTTTTGATTGTAGATATACCTTTAGCAACTGGAACGAGCAACAAAAAGATCAATCACATAGCAATTAATGGAGATAAGGCAGTGATTGCTGCTGGATACGGCGTTTCAATATTTAATATTAATAAAAGAGAATTTGGAGATACTGTATTTTTTCCAGCGATAACTAATGCTGAAAACGTTAGTTCTGCTGTTATAAAAGATAATACTGTATATGTTGCGACTGACAAAGGAGTTAAATTTCACGAGATTAATTCTACATTTGCACTTTATTCTGAGTGGAATTCGCCTTCTAATATTATAGAGTCAGGAAATTTTAATAAAGTTGACGCCGCAAGTACAATAGCTTATGCTCAGAAGATTGGAACTACTTCATATTATTATATAGTTAAGTACAGATCCGGGAATTCTTTTTCTACGATTAATAAACAGTTCGTTGATATTCAGGATTTAAAAGTTACAGATAACCAAATAATTGTTTCTGACAAGACTCAAGTATATGTTTATAGTACAAATGGAATTCAACAGAAAGTTTTTGATGCTGGAGAGAACATAAATACGGCCTTAATCTCAAGTAATTTGTTATATACGGGAACTAAAATTTCTGGATTGTTCAATGAACAGAAGAATAGTTTCAAGCCAGATGGTCCTTATAATAATACATCATATAAGCTATCACTTTTAGATGGACAGATTTGGGTTTCTACCGGTAGTAGAACAGCTTATAATGAGACAATTGCAAAACCATTAGGATATTATCATTTTAATGGTAGTTCTTGGGTTTACCCGGATTTATTTAAACTGCGTCCTGATATTTATTATAATGTTTTGGATGTAGTCCCAAATCCATCTAATCCGTCCGAAGTCTTTTTTACAAATTATTATTCGTATGAATTTTACCATTCTTCCAAAGGGATTTATAAAATGGTGGATGATAAGTTAGTGAAAACATATGCTTCTGAAGGGATATGGAACCTTTCTAGACCAGTAGGATGCGTTTTTGATTCAAACAATAATTTGTTCTGCACAGTCTCATTAATAGAAAGCACCAGAACTTCAGGTTTTTATTATTTTAACAGAAGTGCAGATAATTTTGTTTTAACTTCTACAGCTCTTAAAGACGGTGCACAAAAACCGATTGCAAAAGATGGAGTTCTGTACATGCCTCTACCTAGAGGAGATGCTGGAGGACTATTGATGTATAATTATAATAACACACCACTAAGCAATACAGATGATTCATTTAAATTTTTAAATAAAAATAATAATCTACCCGTAACAAATGCGATTAGTGCTTCTATAGACAAAAATGATGATTTGTGGATTGGCACATCAATAGGGTTGAGGGTTTTATCTAATCCTAAAGCGGCTATATCAGAAGATAATCCTCAAACAGAAGAGATCATCATAGAAGAAAATGGATTGGCAGAAGAGCTATTTAGAGATGCAAATATTTTACAAATAACTACAGATTCTGGAAATCAAAAATGGATTTCTGTCGATGGTGGAGGTGTATTCTATATCAGTCCAAGTGGAGACAAAACCATTTATCATTTTACAAAATCTAATTCTCCTTTGCCGAATGATAGTGTAACGGATATTCAGATTGATGAAAAAAATGGAAAGGTGTATTTCGCAACACTAGATGGTATCATGGTTTATCAAGGTGATGTTTCAGACGTGACATCTAATTTTGGGAATGTCTTAGTATATCCAAATCCTGTGATTTATGCCCAATATAAAGGAAATGTAAGAATTAAAGGTCTGGCACAGAAAACTAATATCAGAATCACAGATGTCGCTGGAAATCTTGTTCATTCTGCTGTAGCCAATGGTGGTTATTTCGAATGGAATCTTAATAATCAAAGAGGTGTGAGAGTGGCTTCCGGGATCTATTATGTATTGATGACTAATGAAGACGGAACCGATACAGCAACCGCAAAAATCGCTGTCGTAAATTAAGAAATGACCCAGGAAGTTTTTTTACTGTCTTATACAAAATATGGAGATCACGATGCTGTTCTCCATTGTTTTTGCAGAGAAAACGGATTCGAAAGTTTTTTTGCCAAAGGAATTTATGCGCCGAAAAATAAGAAAAAAGCATTTCTTTTTCCTTTGAATGAATTGCTACTTTACACTTCTGATAAAAAGAAAAATATCCAGAATGTGATGAAAATTGAGCAGAAAAATACAGAACTTTTCTCTTCCGATATTCGTAAAAACTCGATTTTATTTTTTATTTCAGATTTGTTGAATCAGGTTTTGAGGAATGAAAATCAAAACCGAAATATCTATTCTGAGATTTCTCTTTTCCTCAGTCAATTACAGATGGATAATTTTCAATCTCACTTGATATTTATTTTTAGATTATTGAAACAGCAAGGTTTACAGCCTTTGTTTTCCGACAAAACTTACCTCAATCCAGAATCCGGAAATTTTGAAGACATCGAGTCGCATCATTTTTTTGATAAAGATATTTCTGCGATTTGGAAGGAATTGATTGTTTCCCAAAATCCTTATGATATCAAACTCAGCCGATATGGGAAACAGAATTTTCTGGATTCAATTTTAGTATATTTTCATTATCATTTTACCGATTTTCGGGAACCAAAATCTCTGGAAATTATCAAAGAAATTTTTTAAATTATGATTATAAAAGCCGAACAAAAAGATATTGCAACAATTCAGGATTTAGCCAAAAAATCCTGGAATTTCGCTTATGCCAACATCATAACACAGGAACAAATCGATTATATGTTGAAATTAATGTATTCCGAAGAAACGCTCAATCAACATTTTGAGAATCCGAATTATCAATATTATTTGATTCAAGAAAACAATGAATTCTTAGGTTTCATCGGCTTCGAATTTCATCAGGAATTAGAAACAACAAAACTTCACCGTATTTATTTTTTGAAAGAAGCCCAAGGAAAAGGATTGGGTAAAAAAGCGCTGAAATTTGTCATCAATGAAGCTGGAAAAGTTGACGATAGACGAGTTACGCTCACTGTCAATAAAAATAATTCGGCACATAAATTCTATGAATCACAAGGTTTCACAGTTTATGAAGAAGCCATTTTAGATATAGGAAACGGATATGTGATGGATGATTATCTGATGGAATTTATTATCGATTAATAATTTTGCAACCTCGCAGATGCTTTTTTTTGTGATTGATTTTCTACTTATTTTACTTTCGAAAATGAATTAAGAATGAACAGTTTTGAAACTTCAAATCTCCATAAACTAGATTCAGGACTTTTCAATTTTGCTTTAATTCTGATTTTAAGTTCATTAATAAAATGGAAAACTTTTCAAAACTCAATTTCATTAAACAATATTATGAAGTTGTTAATTCTCAGTGAAACTTAACTGTATTTTTCCTTAAGTATTATTAATAAATGGATAACGATTCATTAAAGTTCTATTTCGTGGATAATTTTAGATTTGTCCCAGAACGAATCAGAACGCCTGATAGTTATTTTTCTTCATATACTATTTTTTAAATTTAGAAGTCTGTTATTTATAGCAGACTTTTTTGGTTAAATTTAATTCAGTCTTATCTCAAACTTTAACTAATCTGCGACCACTTATTTTTCCCCTTATACTGCTTGATATAATATTGTTTGATAATTTGATTATCAGGATGATTCAGCAGAGAGTCTTGCTCCAGAATTTTTTCCACAGTCAGTTTCGAAGCTTTGATGATTGCCGAATCCTCTATCAGATTCAGTTTCTTAAAATCAATTACGCCACTTTGTTGCGTTCCGAGAATATCGCCCGGACCACGCAATTCCATATCCACTTCCGAGATTTTGAAACCGTCATTGGTCTGAACCATAGTTTTGATTCTCGTTCGGCTTTCTTTGCTCATTTTGTCGTCCGTCATCAGGATGCAATAACTCTGTTCCGCGCCTCTACCAACACGTCCACGCAACTGATGAAGCTGAGACAACCCAAATCTCTCCGCGCTTTCAATTACCATCACAGAAGCGTTGGGAACATTCACGCCAACTTCGATTACGGTTGTTGCGACCATAATCTGAGCATTTCCCGACGCAAAATATTGCATATTGACATCTTTCTCCGCAGGTTTCATCCGGCCGTGAACCATCGTGACATTGTACTCCGAAAAATAATTCATCACATGTTCCAGACCTTCCATCATATTTTTATAATCCAAGGTTTCAGATTCTTCGATAAGCGGGTAAACGTAATAGATTTGTCGCCCTTTTTCAATCTCATCTTTGCAGAATTTATAAACCGACAATCGGTCTTTTTCCCGTCTGTGAGCAGTAATGATCGGTTTTCTTCCAATGGGCAATTCGTCAATCACCGAGACGTCCAAATCGGAATAGAAACTCATCGCCAAAGTTCTTGGGATGGGCGTTGCCGTCATCACCAAAATATGCGGTGGAATATTATTTTTTGCCCAAAGTTTTGCCCGCTGGGCTACTCCGAATCTATGTTGCTCATCAATAATCGCTAAACCGAGATTCTGAAATTTCACCTTGTCTTCCAAAAGTGCGTGTGTTCCAATCAGGATAGAAAGTTCGCCGTTTTCCAATTCTTCGTGGATGATTCTTCGTTCCTTGGTTTTGGATGAACCTGTCAGCAACCGGACTTTGATATCGGTATTTTCTAATAATTCTTGGATTGAATTAAAATGTTGTTGCGCCAAAATCTCCGTCGGAGCCATCAGACAAGATTGAAAACCGTTGTCCATCGCAATCAGCATTGTAAGTAACGCAACCATCGTTTTTCCCGAGCCAACGTCGCCTTGCAACAATCGGTTCATTTGGGTCGAACGTTTCATATCGGTTCGGATTTCCTTCAGAACTCGTTTTTGGGCGTTTGTCAATTCAAACGGAAGATTATTTTCATAAAATTGATTGAAATGGTCGCCAACAATCGGGAACGGATTTCCAAATGATTTCGTTTTCTGATGCAGTTTTTTCAAACCATAACCCAACTGAAAAAAGAATGCTTCTTCGAATTTCAATCGGCGATTTGCTTCATCATAATGTTTTAAATCTTTAGGAAAATGAATGTTATAATAAGCATTCAATCGTTCCATCAACTTCATCGATTTCAAAAGATATTCCGGCAGATTCTCAGAAATTAAATTGGGTAAATCTTTCAGAAGATTGAAAATCGCAGTTTGGAATAATTTATTGGTAATGCCTCGTTTGGTTAACTTTTCGCTTCCTGGATAAACGGGCAAAAGCGTTCCTGATAACGCTTTCTTTTCATCGACTTCGATTTCCGGATGTGGCATCGAAAAATAACCGTTGAAGAGATTCACTTTTCCGAAGATGAAAATCTCTTTGTTCAAAGGGATCGCATCTTTCATCCAGTTTGTATATCGAAACCAAACCAAATCTATCGTCCCCGTTTCGTCCCGAAATTTAGCGGATAATCGTTTGCCTTTTTCATAAACCACTTCCTGCAAATCCGTGATTTTACCTTTAAACTGAATATCGGAATCAGGTTCTCCAGTTAAATCTCCGACTTTATAAATCTTACTTTTGTCGATATAACGAATCGGATAAAACGTCAGCAAATCTTCCACAGTCGAAATACCCAACACGTTTCTGATGAGTTTGGCGCGTTCGGTTCCGAAGTTTTTGAGAAATTCTATGGACGTTTCTAAAGTCAAGAAAGGAAAATTTGTTCCGACGAATTTCGGGAAAATTTATGAAATTTACGCAGGACAAACGAAAGTAACTCCATCTTCAATTATCAAAACAAAAAATAAATATTATTTCATATTAATTAATTGGTATTCCCTCCTTCCGCTATTGGATTAGGGTTTAAAATAAATCTATTTTTGGACGAATTATAATCCACCAAAAGGTAACCGCCAACCCGACCGTAGCTATTGAAAATGATAAAATCATTGTTTTTATTAGCCGATACATTATCAAAAATAATTGTCATCAAATTTCCTGTAGGTGTTTCTACAGCATCAAAATTCAATGTTTGAAAGATCTGATTTGTTTTTTTGCTGATGATTTTCAAATCTTCCATAACAGCATCTTTGGATTGGCTATCTTTTTTATAAATGCCGACAAAGTAATAATCTTTCAGCGTTTGGTATTGCAAAATTTCAATATTTTCAAAATTCTCATTCGCCAAATCACTTAGTTTATCTTTCAACTGAAGTATTACATTTAGTTGCTTTTGATTATTCTTCCAAGTTCCAGATAAGTTTTTGGATTTTAAAATAAGCGAAAAAGTTGCAGAAATTTTATTGTTAGCATCCAATTCATAAACTTCAATTCTGTTAGTTTTTTGGTCAAATTTTCCCTCCAAACGAATCGGATTGTTGAATTTGTCGTACTTGTAAACACCAATGATGTTATAACCTTTTTTAGCGGACTCACCAAAATATCCAGACCTTACCTGCAGAGAAAAAGTCACAGGAAATTTGTCAATCTTGCCAGTGAAATTATAAACCTCATACCAACCCGCAAAGCCTTTGATAGCAAACAACAAAAAAAATAACAGAAATATTCTTACTTTCATTTTTTACTATGATTTAAATTAAAGTCAAGAAAGGGAATTTGTTCTGACCAATTTCGGTAAATTAAAGGAAATCACAAAAGCAAAATGCAATATTTGCCATTCTGAAGGAATCTAAAAGCTAATTTTCTTTTTGCTTAATTTAGAAATTATTCTTTAATCTTCGACTTAAACTTCTTCTGATAACCTTCCCATTCCTTTCGGGATTTGATGTTTTTATATTCATCCGAAGCTATCATTGTGAAATAAGGCTCCACTTCTTTGGCTTTCAATATTCCGGAAAGACTTGTAATGGGGTCCGCTTTTTCATCAAGAAAAACCATCGTCGGAATCATATTGATGTTCATATATTTGGAAAACTGATGAAGTGTAGATTTTCCCTTTTTTCCTTTATAATCTGGGTTTGTGAATTTGTTTCCGGCAAAATTGATGATTTCGTTGCCGTCACTTTCGAATTTTACAGCATAGAAATTGTCATTGATGATTTTTGCAATCTCGGGATGGTTATAAGTTTTCTTTTCCATCTCCACGCACGGCTCGCACCAGTCAGCATAGAAATCGATGATGATTTTCTTCGGTTCTTTTTTCTGAGCTTCCAACGCTTGCGAAACCGTCATCCAATGAACTTGTGCAAAGCCAGAAACTTGAATCAGAAATAAGGTTAATAGTAATATTTTTTTCATCTATGTGTGTTTAGTTCTTTATATTTAGCTTTCCATTTTCATAGACGTTTATGTGATTCAAATTACTTTACACCCTGCATCAGTTTTTTTACAAAAGGTGAAATCAAAATTAAGATTACTCCGGCAATCAATCCGTACAATCCCAATTGTTTATATCCATCGGTGTAAGTGATGAGAGCATCGTAATTGGTAGCTCCCGGTTTCACCTTTGCCATTCCAGCTCCAATTTGACCGGCGACATATTGTCCGTAAGCTGATGCGAGAAACCACATTCCCATCATCATTCCTTGTAGTTTATCTGTGGAAAGCTTGGTCATAATGGACAATCCGATGGGCGACAGACACATTTCGCCTAAAGTAATTATGAAAAGTGCTACTGTGAAAATGTTGAGCGAGGTAATACCTTGGAGGTTGGCAAAGAATTTTGTGGCGAAAATCACGTAATATCCCAAACCGAGAAAAATAAAACCTAGACCAAATTTCACAATAGTATTAGGTTCTAATTTTTTTGAATTAAGCCACATCCAAATCAATCCAATTGGAACGGCAATCAATAAAATAAAGAAAGCGCCCCCAGAATTATTCACACCATTCGGGTCAAGTCCAAAAAGGTCTTGGTTGAGATTTTTCGCTGCGAAAATGCTCAGTGAACCGCCACTTTGCTCGTAAATTCCCCAAAATAAAATTGAGAAAATAATGAAAATCAACGCTGCCCAAAGCTTATTTCTTTCGGCTGATGTTACTTTCATCATTTCGTAAAAAAGGTAAAGCAAGGTCAAAGGACCGACTGTCCACATAAAATAATCCGTGTATTGTGGAACAGAAACCATTATCATAATCAGCGGGATGAAAACTAATGATAAAATATAAACGCCGTATTCATTCCATTTTGCTAATGGAGAAAAAGTTCCATCGATATTTGTTTTTTGAGGTTGAAGTCCGATTGGACCTAATTGTCTTTGAGTAAAAATAAAATTAACCAAACTGATGACCATCACAATCGCCGCCAATCCAAAAGCAACATTCCATCTTTTATGTTCTGGGATTAAGTGTGATAACATTTCGCCTTTTCCAATCGCGATACAAAGATAGCCTCCCAAAAGTGCTCCGAGATTGATTCCGGCATAAAAAAGTGAAAAACCAGCATCGGTTCTGGAGTCATCGGATTTGTAAAGTTTCCCAACCATTGTAGAAATATTTGGTTTGAAAAAACCTGTTCCAACAACAGTAAACGCAATTCCCAAAAAGAAATAATCGTGTGGATTCGTAGCCAAGATTAAGCTTCCAATAATCATCAAAATGCCACCCCAAAACAGAGATTTTCTGAATCCTAGAATCTTATCAGCGAATAAACCTCCAACAAATGTGAATGCGTAAACAAAAGCTTGTGTGGCACCGTATTGTAAATTGGCTTTTTCATCATCGAATTTTAGTTGCGAAATCATAAAAAAAACGAGCATTCCGCGCATTCCGTAGAAGCAGAATCGTTCCCACATTTCGGAGAAAAAGAGTGACCAGATTTGTTTCGGATATTTTCCTTTGAAATTTTGAATTTCGTCGAGGGTGAGGTTCATAGAGTAAATTGATATTCCAATTCGTGACGCAGTGAGTCACGAATTGTTTTGATTAAAATTATTAGAATCCAATTGTTAACACAATGTGTCAATAATTTAGAAATTCCATCATACGAATTTAACAAAAAACCACCGAATAAAATCCGGTGGTTGTAAAAAATATGTTTTTGAATACTAGCTCACGCCGTGCATCATTTTCTTTAATCTTGGAGATAAAATAGCCAAAATAACAGCGGCAATTCCACAAAGAACTACGAATACCATAAAGAACTCAAACAAGTTATGGATTTCTACACCTGCAAAAGAAGTGTTCGCCATCGGGATTTGTTCTTTCTCGAACAATGCAACTTGCTCAGGATTTAAGGTTACTTTTTTGTCTAAAACGTCTTGAAGATTTACGCCTAATTTTTCAGCTTTTGCAAATTTGTCGCCTGTTGCTGGGATGATTGCTCCCAAAGAACCTGCTAGAGCATAACCAGCTGCATTCGAAATGAAGAAAACACCATATAATAAAGAAGCAAATCTTTTTGGTGCTAATTTCCCTACCAAAGATAATCCGATTGGAGACAAACAAAGTTCTCCCATTGTTTGGATTAAATAAAGTAGAATCAACCATTTGATGGCCAATAATCCAGAGTTTCCTAAGTCTTTGACATTGTAAGCGATGATTAAATATGATAAAGCAATTAACGCCAATCCAATTGCTTGTTTCAAAGGAGAAACGGGTTCTTTTCCTTCGGCTCTCAATTTGTCCCAAAGCAAACTAAAAGGTAATGCTAATAAAACAACGAACATCCCGTTGAAAATCTGAACCATTGATGGCGGCATATCCCAGCCAAAAATACTTCTGTCAGTTTGATTATCTGCAATGAAAGTCAATGATGAACCAGCTTGTTCAAACGCTGCCCAGAAGAAAATGATAAAGAATGAAACGATATAAATCACCCAGATTCTTTGTCTTTCAACCTTATTCTCAGCAGAACTCATAATCAAGAATGCCAGTGAAATCCCTGCTGCGTAGATGAATGGATAAATCAAACCTTTAATCAATTGTCCCATTCCCACAGAGCTGAATCCAATCTCGCTCACCAAAATATATCTGAAAACAAAGAAAAGTGCCACAAACAATAACGCTGCGATTCCCATATTAGAACCTGCGAATTTTGCAGTCTGCGTTTCACCTTCTTCGAAATCTTCGCTCGTGTTATTTTTTGGTAAACCACCGATTGGTCTGCCTTCCGGTGTTACAACATATTTGTTTTTAAGGATGAAGAAAGTCACCGTTCCAACCAACATTGCGATAGAAGCAGCCAAGAATCCCCATTTGAAAGCGAAAATATCTCTCACGCCTCCAGCATCTTTCACATCGCCTAAATAAGGACAAATGAACTGACCCAAAAACGCTCCGATGTTGATTCCCATATAGAAAATCGTGAAAGCAGAATCCAGTTTAGATTTCTCCTGTTTTGGATAAAGACTTCCCACCATCGATGAGATGTTCGGTTTGAAGAATCCATTCCCGAAAATAATGATGAAAAGTGCCAGCCACATCAAGCCTTTGGCACTGCCAAGGTCTGTAGAAAACGTAGAAGCACTGAAAAATAATAGCAACTGTCCAAGCGCCATCAAAGAACCTCCTGCCAAAATGGCATTTCTGTTTCCAATATATTTATCAGCAATGAAACCACCTAAAAGCGGTGTCAAATAACACAAAGCTAAAAAGCCACCATAAATAATCGCCGCGTCGGCTTCCTTAATAAGGAGAGAATTTACCATAAAGAGCGTCAACAATGCCCTCATTCCGTAAAAATTAAAACGCTCCCACATTTCGGTCCCGAATAATACCCAAAGACCTTTCGGATGCTTTTGCTTAGCTTGTACTGCTGTATCCATATCAATTAATTGTTAAATTTTCTTAAAGGTAACAAATATAGTTTTTTTTCATAAACGGGAAAGTTAAATTGCAACCTGTACGCAAACTTTTATTACTTATTATTCATTACTTATCATTTATAATCGCGCTATGGAAATCAGAAAATCAACTCCGGAAGATATTGACCCAATTATGAACTGCATCAATACCGCAAGACAAATGATGCGCGCTGGTGGAAACAATGTGCAGTGGACCAACGGTTATCCATCCAAAGAATTGATGTTGGATAGTATTAAGAATGGATTTAATTTTTTGATTTTTGAAAATGATGAAGTCGTGGCAACTTTTGATTTCATCATCGGCGATGATCCAAATTATGCAGCGATTGAAAACGGAAGTTGGTTGAATGATGAAAAATACGGCGTCATCCATCGTCTCGCTTCCAACGGAAAAGCAAAAGGCGTGGCACAATTCTGCTTCGAATGGTGTTTTTCCCAATTCCCAAACATTAGAATTGATACGCACGAAACCAACATCGCAATGCAAAAAGTTCTGGAAAAACTCGGTTACAAAAAATGCGGAATTATCTACGTTGCCGATGGAACGCCGAGATTAGCATTCCAAAAAAATTAAATAATTTGGGCAGCTTTTCCGCCTTCCACTCCCGCTATTTTTTGCCTTTGCTTTTCCAGCCACAAAAAATGAGCTCCGTTCAAGTCGGGCTGCAAGGATTCGACAAAAAAATGATTGACAATATTTAATCATCAATCATTTTAAATTATTTGTAAAACATCAATTATAATTTAATGCCCGCTTTCTCTCATAATTTTGTTCAATCTCTTCAACATCATCAATCCCAACAACGTTGCGAAAATCAACAATCCAAAATTGACTAAGAAGTAATTGGCTTTGTTTTCATAATTATACCAAGTGCTGGCAAGGATTCCGGACAATTTGTTCCCCACGGAATTCGCTAAGAAAAATCCACCCATCATCAAGGCAGTCAATCTAGCAGGAGACAATTTGGAAACGAATGATAATCCCATCGGCGAAAGGCAAAGTTCACCGATGGTTACAACGCCATATCCTGCAATCAGCCAAAGTGCAGAGACTTTTTCCGCACCATTATTTCCCGTGTAAACGGCACATACCATTACAAGGCAGGATAAAGCTGTGATAAAAAGACCCAAAACAATCTTAGTTGGTGTCAAAGGTTCTTTTCCACGTTTTCTCAGCATCGCCCAAACACCAACAATGACAGGCGTTAAAGCTATCACCCAGAAAGGATTGATGGATTGGAATAATTCTGTATTGTATAAGAAAACAGGCTTATCAGTTTTAGCTTCCAGTTCAGCTCTTCTTTCTTTCGGAATATTTCTGAAATAAATATCTTTTCCTGTTTCTTTCAAAGTTTTTCCATCAGCGTCCTTTTGAGAACGGAACTGCTTGTCAAAAATCGGAGTTTCTTTATCAGCAAAGCTTTTTTCTTCAACCAAATAAAGAGAAGCCAAAGGTTTTTCTACAGATTCAGAAACACTTCGGTCTGTGTAATAATTCGCCCAACGTGTCAAAGCGGTTCCATTCTGTTTGAAAACCGCCCAGAAAAACATACTGATTAAAAATATTGACAACAATGCGCCAATCGCAGGTTTCTCAATCGGATTGGATTTGAAATAAAGCGAAACGTAAAAGTAAATCACGGGAACGCAAGCGAATATAAAGGCATCTGTATTGGTGCTTCCAAAGATGTTAGCTCCCAAAATCATCGTCGGTACAAACCAACCGATAACTCCGGCAACAATCGCAGGAACAAACACTTTCATCAGGATTTCAGACAATTTGGTGTCACCTTCCTGACTTGGCTTCATTATCGCCGCGTGTCTGTAATGTTTCAGCCCAACTGTGAAAATCACCAATCCAAGCAACATCCCAACACCAGCCGTGATAAAAGCCTCGCCCCAACCGAATTTATTTCGCATAAACGCCGCGATGATATTACAGATAAATGCACCAATATTGATTCCCATATAGAAAATATTGTAGCCAGAATCTTTGTTCGCTTTATAAGGTTCTTCGGAATAGAGATTTCCCAAAAGTGTAGAAATCGTAGGTTTGAAGAAACCATTTCCGATGATAATCAAAGCAAGAGAACCGTAGAAATACGGCAGTTCTTTGAAAACCCCAACGCCGATGTAACCTATTGCCATCAAAACCCCACCGAGATAAATAGATTTGATGTAACCTAAAACCCTGTCAGCCAAAAAGCCACCAAGAAAAGGGGTGAGATAAGTCAGCGCAATAAAAGTTCCGAAAATATCATCAGCATCTTTATCAGGAAATCCCAATCCTCCGGCAATGCCTTGCGGTTCTATCAAATAAAGAACAAAAATTCCGAGAATCAAATAGTAACCGAAACGTTCCCACATCTCTGTGAAAAATAGGAAAGGCAAGCCTTTAGGATGTTTAGTCTTCATAAAGTTATTTTCTTGATTCGTAAAAATAGGTTTTTAAAATTAATTAATAAAAAAGCCTTTCAAATTTGAAAGGCCTTTGTTCTCTTTTATTTCTCTAGCACTTGGAAATATGGCACAATCCTATTCTTCATATCTTCTCTGCCTGCATTCAACTCAGCTTGGATTTTTCCTTTATCTTCCTGCAGAACTTTAATCATCTGCGAATAGTTTTTCGGATCTTTCAGTTTTTTATAACCTTTTGTTTTACTGATATAATTGTAATCATTGGTATTATAATAATCCTGCGCCATTTTCAGAACTTTCATATAATTATCAGCATCTACGGCCAGATACATAAAAATGCCTTCTTCCAGCAAGGTTTCATATTCGCTACCAGTATTATAATGTTCTTGTCCAAGATTATTAAGGTCTTCTGTTCTCATTTTTCCGAGGTAGAATAGAAAACCACTTTCATTATATTGGGAATTTTTGAAGTATTCCATTGATTTTTCGAAATACTTTACAGGATATTCTTTATCCGCTAATTTGGCGTCCGAAAGAACTTTTTTAGAATCAATTTGCGCAATTTTTCCAATCGCTAATAACGAATCTGATTTTTCAATCACATTTTTATAAAGCAACAGTACTTCTTTATCGCTCTGACCAAAAGTCAAAATGTTAAAAAGAAATAAAGTAGTTATGATGATTTTACGAAGCATAATTTTGATTATAAATTCTCCAAAATAAAATTCGTCATCTTCTCATAAAGCTGAGGTCTGGTTTGTCCACCATAAATCCCGTGATTCTTATCCGGATAAGCCATAAACTCAAACTGTTTTTTATTCTGAATCAAAGCCTCAGAAAACTCCATCGAGTTCTGGAAATGTACGTTGTCATCAGCTGTTCCGTGAATCAAAAGGAATTTCCCTTTCAACAATTTCGCAAAAGTCGTTGGCGAATTTTGGTCGTAACCTTCCGGGTTTTCTTGAGGCGTTTGCAGGAATTTTTCTGTGTAAACACTATCATAATATCTCCAGTTCGTTACCGGTGCAACCGCAATTCCCAATTTGAAAACGTCCGCACCCTTCGTCAAAGCCAAAGAACTCATATAGCCACCAAAACTCCATCCGAAGATTCCGATTCTGGATTTGTCAATATAAGATTGGTTTCCAAACCATTGTGCGGAAGAGATTTGGTCTTCCGTTTCATATTTTCCGAGTTGTTTATAAATTACTTTTTTGAATTTCGAACCTTTGAAACCGGTTCCTCGTCCGTCCACACAAGCTACAACGTAACCTTTCTGAGCCAGCATTTCGAACCAGATTCCGTTTCCGCCATCCCAAGAATTAGAAACCTGCTGAGAGCCCGGACCAGAATATTGGAACATAAATAATGGATATTTTTTATTCGGGTCAAAGTTTTTCGGTTTGATAATCCAAGCATTCAGTTGGTCGCCAACAGCGTTCGGTATGGTGATAAATTCCTTGGTCACGAAGTTATCCTTCTGAAGTTTGGAAAGCAATTCATCATTATTCTGAAGTTCCTTGATTTCTTTTCCGGAAGCGTCTTTCAAAACATATTTATAAGGAGAAGCCGCAGTTGAAGTTGTGTTAATAAAATAATTAAAAGTTTTGCTAAAAGCCGCAGAGTTATTTCCCTCAGGATAAGAAATCAAAGTTGTTTTCCCAGAGTTGATGTTCAGTTTTGAAACGACTTTGTTTAAGCTTCCTTTTTCTGTCGTTTGAATGTAGGCTTCTTTGGTTTTAGGGTTGTAGCCGTAATAATCTGTGATTTCCCAATTGCCTTTCGCAACTTGCTTTTTCAGTTTTCCGGATTTGTCGTACCAATACAATTGTCTGTAACCATCACGCTCCGAAGCCCATAGGAAAGAATTGTCATCCAAAAATTCCAAATTCAGATTATCGGTTTCTATCCAAGCATTGTCGGTTTCCGTCAGCAGTTTGGTTACATTGCCGGATTTGGTGTCCACTTTCAGCAGGTCTACGTGATTGTGATGTCTGTTGCTGGTTGCCAACACAATTTCATCTTTACCGTTCGTCTGCCAAAGTTGCGGAATGTAATAATTCTCAAAACTTCCAAGATTTAGAGCCGTTGTTTTTGCCGAATTTAACTGATAAAGATTCGCGGTCACCGTCGAGTTGGTTTCACCCGCTTTTGGATATTTGTAGCGCATCTCCGTTGGATAAAGCGATTTTCCGTAGATAGGAATATAGATTTCCGGAACTTTGGATTCATCGAATCTCACGAAAACAATCGCGTCACCCGCTTTGTTCCATTGATAAAAATCCGCGTGGCCAAACTCTTCCTCATAAACCCAGTCTCCTAGGCCATTAATGATAGAGTTTTTCTTCCCGTCACTTGTAATTTGAGTGATTTTCTCCGAAGTCAAATCTTGATAAAACAAATTATTATCAACGATGAAAGCCACTTTGCTCCCGTCCGGAGAGAATTTCGGTTCCTGAATCCAGTTGCCGTTATTTAAAGACGTTATTTTATTCGATTTCAAATCTTTTACCTCAAATTTCCCCAAAAATGAATGTCTGTAGATATCCTGACTTTCTTTTTGCAACAAAATCCTGGATTCATCAGCGGAAAAAATATAAGATTCGAAACTTCCATCCACGATGTTGCCGGATTTCTGAGACGTTTTATAATTATATTTGGCGATACCATCTTTCTCAATCGTTGCGTAGTTTTCGCCATCATTCAGGGACGCAATTCCTGCGATTCCTTTCCCACGGTAATAGCCGGAGTAGATTTTATCGAGCGTAATTTCTTGTGCATTAATATTTTGTGAAAAAACTGCTGTCATCATAACAACAGAGAATAGGACTTTCTTCATTTCTAAATTTTTAATGACGTAAATATAATAAAGATTAATTGTTTTGAATGTGATTTTGAAACGGGGAATTGCTAATGCGTGAAGGATAGTAGTGGAAATCCTTTTTTTGGCGGATGACATTGGTGTTGGCAAAAAAAGATTGCAACGGATAGCCTGACCCGAGCGGTTGGATTCTGCGTTGGAGAAGGGCACGCCCAAATGACAACTATCAACCAAAAGCTAATTCCGAAATTTGTATCTTTGCAAAAATTCTCACTTAAACCGTTTATAGCATGCAACTGTACAACACCTTAAGCGCAGAAGAAAGAGCTCGACTAATCGATGAAGCTGGTAAGGAACGCCTTACATTGTCTTTCTATGCGTATGCCAAAATTGAAACTCCAAAGAAATTTCGCGACGACCTTTTTATAGCCTGGAACGCCCTGGATGCGCTTGGCCGTATTTATGTTGCTAATGAAGGGATCAATGCTCAAATGAGTGTTCCGGCAGATCAATTTGAGGCTTTTCGTGATACGTTAGAAGCCTACGATTTTATGAAAGGCATCCGTCTGAATGTGGCTGTGGAGCAGAATAATCACTCATTCTTAAAGTTAACCATCAAAGTCCGAAACAAAATCGTTGCAGATGGTTTGAATGACGAGACGTTTGATGTGACCAATAAAGGAATCCACCTGAAAGCGCAGGAATTCAATGAGATGTTGGCCAATCCCGACACGATTGTAGTCGATTTCAGAAACCATTACGAAAGTGAAGTCGGACATTTCGAAGGCGCGATTACACCGGACGTAGAAAATTTCCGCGAAAGTTTGCCGATTATCAATGAGCAATTGCAGGATTTCAAAGAAGATAAAAACCTGTTGATGTATTGCACAGGCGGAATCCGTTGTGAAAAAGCGAGTGCGTATTTCAAACATCAGGGTTTTAAAAACGTCTATCAACTGGAAGGCGGCATCATAGAATATGCCCGCCAAATTAAAGAGGAAGGCGTTGAAAGCAAGTTTGTAGGAAAGAATTTCGTATTCGACCACCGTTTAGGCGAACGAATCACAGATGATATCATTTCTCAATGCCACCAGTGCGGAAAACCGTGCGACAATCATACAAATTGCGCCAATGATGCCTGTCATTTACTGTTTATCCAATGTGATGATTGTAAAGCAATAATGGAAAATACGTGTTCTTCAGAATGTTTGGAGATTTACCATTTGCCTCAGGAAGAACAGTTGAAGCTGAGAAAAGGTTTGCAAGTCGGAAACAAAGTTTTCCGCAAAGGAAAATCCGATGCTTTAACTTTTAAAAACTCAGGCGATTTATCCATCAAATCTTTGGCAAAAGCAGATTCCAAAGACATCCGTCAAAAAATAAAAGTGAAAAAAGTTCTGATTGGAAAAGGAGAACATTATTATTCTAAATCCAAAATCGGACAGTTTTTAATAGAAAATAAAGAACTTTCAATAGGCGACAAAGTCCTGATTTCAGGACCAACAACTGGCGAACAGGAATTCGAAATCAAAGAACTATTCGTGGACGGAAAACCTTCTGAAACTGCAAATGCTGGAGACCAAATCACTTTTGAAATCCCATTCAAAGTGAGAATGTCTGATAAATTGTATAAAATTCTTCAGGACTAAACCTATTTTAAAGATGAATCTTAGTCTTACAAAAAAGGAACTTAGAACCATTTATAAAGAAAAAAGAATGGCCTTATCGCAAGATGAGGTCAATTTTTTGTCTCAAAAAGTCTTTGAAAACTTCATTTTACAATTTAATGTTGTTGAAAATCAAAAGATTAATGTTTTTTTGCCCATTAAGAAGTTTAATGAGATTGATACTCATATTTTCATAGATTATTTTTTCTCCAAAAAAGCCCGTGTTTTTGTGCCAAAAATTCAAGGTGAAAAAATGATTTCTGTCGAGATTTTCCCAGATTCAGAATTTGAAATAAATAGTTGGGGAATCAAAGAGCCAATTTCAAATACCGATGCAAAACTTGATTTAGACTATGTTTTGACACCATTGTTATATTGTGACCGTTTCGGAAATAGAATAGGATACGGAAAAGGTTTCTATGATTCTTTCTTTTCCACCGATTTAAAGATTCATAACAAAATTGGTCTAAATTTCTTTTCTCCGAATGAAGATGTTGATGATGTTTTTGAGAAAGATGTTGCTTTAGATGGTTTAATTACACCATCAGGATTTGTAAATTTTACAATTAAATAGTTGAAAATCAGTATTATTATTTTGTAAAACGGTTTACAAGACCTTTACAAGTTGTTTTTAAATGATTTTTATCAGACCGTCCTACATTTGTATTGTAATTATGACACAATAATTAAGACAACAAATCAATAATAATAATTAATTAAATTTTAGAACAATGAAAAAGTCATTATTTGTAGCTGCTATCGCTGCTATCGCTCTTGTAGCTTGTAAAAAAACTGATAACGTAGAAGCTGCTGCTGTTGATTCAGTAGACGCTACAGCTGATTCTGCTGTTGCTGCTATCGATTCTACTAAAACTGCTGTAGTTGATTCAGTAAAAGCTACTGCTGATTCTGCAAAAGCTGAAGTAAAAGCTGACGAAAAAGCTGCTAAAGAAGAAATCAAAAAATAATTAGATTCTAAATCTAATTTAAAACAAAACCCGCTATTTAGCGGGTTTTGTTGTTTTTATACTGTCCGACTCTTTTTGGTAGAACTTGGTAAAATAAAACTTAAACTCTTTCTGGAATTTTACAGGAGAAGCTTTTAGTAAATATTGCGCTTTCCGGTTGACCGTGGTAATGTAAGTTTTCTTGTTGTCATAATATTCAACATCGAAGGTTGCAAAATCCAGTGTGTCCTTTTCGTGAATAGATTTGGATGTCATCAGATTGTTCACTTTTGCAAATTTCACTTTCAAACTGTCCATTTCTTTTAGCAAAGGTTTGAGATTATTAGAATCCTTGGACAAAAAATGCGCTTGCATCTGGGTGTAAATCACGGAATCAATTTCTGTGTCCTTGTTTCCAGAGGTATAAAGTGCCGATAAATCTAATAAATCCTGAACTTTTTGAGAAGTGATGACGTTTATTGCCTGAACGCTGTCTAGTTTTGTTTTGGAATAAGTGACTCTGTTGTTGGCCGTTCTCAAAGTTTCCAGAGAATTATCTATGCCGTCATATTTTTTATCACAGGATACAAATCCTGCTGTGATGGTCATCACGCTTAATAACCACCAGCTGATTTTATTTTGTTTTTTCATCATCAGTGATTTTGAATTTAATCATTACAATTTTTCCGTTTTTCATTTGAGAATCAATCACTTCCAGATTCTCCAAAGAAGTCGTAGGAAGCGTAACCAGCGAGATATATTTCTGCTTGTCCATAGTTTCTATTCCATAAATATCACTATCAACCACTTGATAAATCAACGCATTATCACTGATAAGTCTGTTCAGTTCGTTTGTTTTTTTCTTAAAATCTATAATAGATTTGGAATAATAATATAGTTGGATGGCATAATCATTAGGCTTCAACTCTATATTTTCAGACTCTGGCGCACTTGTTAAATCTCTGCTTACCGTATCCGTTCTATAAAAAGGAGAAGAAATAACCATTTTTAGCTTTTTACTTTTTGTTTCGTAGACAAAAGGAGAATTTGGTTTGACCTTAAAAAGAATAGGTGACTCATTTTCTCTTACGATTTTGACATCCAATTCGCCCTTTATAGAAGAGTTTCTGTCTGCATCAGTAAAAGCGTACGTGTATTTTTTATAAAATAAATTGTCATAAAATACCAGAACCAATACCGTTGCGAACAAAAATATCGAAATTCCCAGCCACAGGTATCGCTTTACAAAATTCTGTTTGGAACTTTTGAAATTAATATTTTGATTGATTTCGTCGAAAGCCTGATTGTCAATAGAAACGGAAGGTTTTTCTAAAGGTTGTACCTGAACTTGCTCAGTTTTCGGAGTTTCAAGTGGCAAATCAACAACTTGTTCTACAACTTGGGTCGATGTAGTTTCTACTTCTGCTACAACTGGCAAAGTGTTTTTCTTTTTAAAGTCAAACCAAGAAGCAAAGCCTGAATATACTGCCAGAATATTCAGCATATCTATTCTTGGGATTTTTTCCTGAGAATTATTCTTGAAATAAGTGTAAAAAGTTTTTTCGCTGATATTTCCTTTGGCTTTTTGTCTCAAATCTTCCTGAAAATAAATAATATCTATTCCTTTCCATTTGGAAATATCATCATAAGATGGGGAATGTGTTTCAAGATATTTTTCCTGAACAGCCCTTTTTAAGGATTGAAAATGTAAAAATTCGGTATCGCTCAAAATTCTATTTATGCTTAATTTGTTGATTTACAGTGTTTGTTATTTGTAAATCGTATTTTACAAATATATTACAATTAATTTTCAAAACAAAAGTATTTTATCGATATAATTTTGCCCTGTTCAAATAATGGACAATCTATTAACTAACAATTTAATTTAATTATTATGAAAAAATCATTATTCGTAGCTGCTATCGCTGCTGTAGCTCTTGTAGCTTGTAAAAAAACTGAAACTGTTGATACTGCTGCTGCTGATTCTGCTGTAGTTGATTCTTCTGCTGCAACTCTTGACTCTGCTGCTGCTCACGTTGATTCTGCTGCTGTAAAAGTTGACTCTGCTGCTGCTAAAGTAGAAGGTGCTGCTAAGAAAGTAGATTCTGCTGCTGCTAAAAAATAATCTTAACCAAGTTAAGAATTTGAAACCGTTTCTTTCGAGAGACGGTTTTTTTTATTTCTCCAATTTCTGTCTCAGGATTTCATAACAAGTAATCGCGGCCGCATTACTTAGATTGAGAGAGTCAATACTTCCGGACATTGGGATTAAAACATTTTCTCCTTTGTGTTTCCAGAAGTCACTCAAACCGGAATGTTCTGTTCCAAACAAAACTGCCGATTTTTCCTTTAAATTTTTTGTTTGAATTTTTTTTGCATCATCACTCATAAAGGTGGTGAAGATAGGATATTCGTAAGTTTTCAAAAATTCTAAAGTTTCTTCGTTAGAAGCCGAGAAGATATTCATCCCGAAAAGACAGCCAACACTGGAACGAATCACATTTGGATTGTAAAAATCAGTTCTTGGGTCTGTCACAATCAATGCGTTGATGCCGAAAGCTTCACAACTTCTGAGAATTGCGCCGAGATTTCCTGGCTTTTCTACACTTTCTAAAATGATAATCGCTGAATCTTTTTTTGGACTGAAATCTTCTAAAGTTCTTTCTTCCAATTTATAAATTCCGATGATTCCTTCTGTTGTTCCGCGATAAGCGATTTTTTCATACAGCTTTTCGGAAACGTAATGGATTTTGGAATCTGGTAATTTTCCTTTGAAAATAGATTCGCAGATGTAAAATTCATCGGGTTGATTGCCGAAATGCATTGCTCTTTCGTTTTCCTGCTGACCTTCTACGATGAAAACACCAGCTTTTCTTCTGTCCTGATTCTTGGTCAAAAGTCGGGTTAGTTTTTTGATTTTTTCGTTTTGAAGGCTTTCTATGAGCATTTTAAGATTTTTGCAAATGTACAATGTAAAATGTAGAATGTAAAATGTATGTTGTAAAATCTAGAAACGTGGATAGAGGCGAAGCGCGTGAAGGATTGTAGTGGAAAGCCCGGAGCGAGGCACGAGTGAGGACTTGGAACGGAAAGCCTGGCCCAAGCGGTGGCCTCAGCATTGGCGAGGGACACGCCCAAATTTGATGTATTGAGAAGATGAAAATTTATATATCTTTGTTTTATGATTTTACGAGGAGAAAATTTAATCAAGGAATACGGACCGAAAAAGGTGGTAAAAGGCGTGTCATTGGAGGTTCAGCAAGGCGAAATTGTCGGACTTTTGGGACCAAACGGAGCGGGGAAAACGACGTCTTTTTATATGATTGTTGGATTGGTGAAGCCGACTTTAGGCAATGTTTTCCTGGATAACCAAAATATCACGAAGGATGCGATGTACAAACGCGCGCAGAACGGGATTGGTTATCTGGCGCAGGAAGCTTCGGTTTTCAGAAAGTTGTCTGTGGAAGATAATATTTTGGGTGTTTTGCAATTGACGAAGCTTTCTAAAAAAGAACAGCAGATGAAATGTGATGCGCTGATTGAAGAATTCCATTTGGAACACGTTCGTAAAAACCGTGGCGATTTGCTTTCCGGAGGTGAGAGACGTAGAACCGAAATCGCGCGTTGTTTGGCGACAAGTCCTAATTTTATCCTTTTGGATGAGCCTTTTGCGGGCGTTGACCCGATTGCGGTGGAGGATATTCAGAAAATCGTGAGGTCCCTGGTGGAGAAAAATATCGGAATTTTGATTACCGACCACAACGTTCAGCAGACATTGGCGATTACCAACAAAACGTATATTATGTTTGAAGGGAAAATCCTGAAAGAAGGTCTGCCAGAGGATTTGGCGAATGACCCTGATGTTAGGAAGGCTTATCTTGGTGAGAATTTTAGGTTTGAGAAGTTTTAAACTTAATTATAAAATATTTAAAGTCGCAAAGTTATTTTTGCGACTTTTTTGTTGTCTAAAATTTAATTTAATATTCAAAAATTCTACTGACAAACTACTGTCACAACCCCGCTGTACATTTGTATCAAATAAAACAAACTATTATGAACGCAAACGCAAAAGTCTTGGACTCACAACAACTTTTAATCCATTGGCAAGGCCACAGAAATCTGACCAGAAGAGTGATAGAAGCTTTTCCAGAGAAAGATTTATTCGAGTTTTCCATTGGCGGAATGCGACCTTTCGCAAAGTTGGTTTTGGAATTATTGGCGATTGGCGGACCAGCGCTTAAAAGTATCGTTGGAAAAACAATTGATGCTTTTAATGAAGAAGCTTTCATCCCAACAACCAAAGCAGAAATCCTGGCAAAATGGGATGAAGAAACGGAAACAATCAACGAATATTTTTCTCAGATTTCAGAAGAACGTTTTCAGGAGATGTTCAATCTTTTCGGACAGTATGAATTTCCGATTTATCAGAATATTCTTTATTTTGTTGATAATGAGATTCATCACAGAGGTCAAGGTTATGTTTATCTGAGAGCTTTGGGAATTGAACCTCCATTTTTCTGGGAGAGAGAAAGATAAAAAGCAAAGAGCTTTCAGGATTTTCTGAAAGCTCTTTTTGTTTAGTTTGGAAGAATGTTACTGAAGAATTTCACAATATTTTCCTTGAGTTTTGCAAACATTTCCGAAGTTCCAAACTCCTTATTATCATAACCAATCGGAAAACCTTTTTCTACATATTCATTATTTTTACTCAATGTCAATGGTTGAAAATCCTGATTGACTTCGCCCAATTCATCCGTATGAATATCCAGATATTTGACGGTCGCATTTTTAGAAAAATCCAATTTGGTCAAATCGATTTTCTTAATTTCTTTCTTCAGATCCGAACGGAAATAGAGATTCATCGTTTTCACATCAATTACCGTTTGCCATTCGCCGGCGTGGATAGAATTCAGAATATTCCAGGCGTAATCAACTGGTTTTCCGTCGTATTTGTAATTTTGAAGCATATAATAAGCACGGTTGTAGCGGTCGTCCCATTTCTCACTTTGCGCATAATCGAATTTCTCAGTTCCGCCCAAAAAATCAAATTTTTTAGCCTTATCAAAATCCTTTTTATATTGATTGTTGCACAAAAGTGGCATCGGCATTTCTTTGTCCGTCAAAACCGTATATTTTCCGTTGAGTAAGGCGATTGTTGTAGCATTTCCTTTGGCATCGGTCAGAAAAAAATGACTTCCCGCTGCATTTGGCCACCAATCGATGTTCGGACCTTTGTTCAGATTGTCAACAACTTCTTTAACGGTTTTATAATTATCCAATTGATACTGAATCCATTGTGCCCAAAATAGATTTGGCTGTTTAGGGTTCACCACTTTGGTCGTCTCTTCCAGATATAATTCGACCAAGAAAAGTCCTTTTTCATTCACGCCATAACAAGGGAAATCGTAAGCCAAAAGATTGAACGTCACCGAACCATATTTGGAAGTCCATTGTTTTTTGGAATTCAAATTATCGGTTGTCAGATTTTCCCAACTGATGTTACGTTTCAAGACATCACGTTTGTTCACCACAATCATTCCTGGCATCGTTTTCCAGTTTTCATTGAAACCAACCACGCAATGGTCTTTGCCTTTCAGTAAAAATGCGGAACACGCGGAAACTGTTGTGGAATAAGCAATTGTGAATAATAGAAAACTTTTTAAAAGTAAGAACTTCATTTTTTTTAATTTAATTTTTTAGAAATATTTTGGAGTAAAGCCGTCATTATCTCTTTGAGATAATTCGGTTCAATAATTTCCGCATAATCAGCAAAGGTAATCAACCAGCGCGGAAAACCCTCATCAATCCATTCTGTTTCGAAGGTCAGAAGCATCCCGTTTTCGGTTTCTTCTTCGGAAGTCAGTCCATAATATATTTTGGAATTTACGAGATGAGGCATTATTTTTTTCTCGACCAAGAGTTGGACTTCCACTTTTTTGTGCTCTGATTTTTTCCTGTAATCAGCGATGTTTCCATAATTCTGCAAAAACAGATTCTGCGTTTTCTCGATTTTCAAAATCCTGTCAATCCGAAATTGTCTGAAATCCTTCCGCATTGTACAAAATGCCATCATATACCAATAATTAATTTCGTAGAAAATCCCAACCGCTTCGATGATTCTTTCGCTGGATTCGTCTTTTACATTTTGATAACTGATTTTCAACTGATTTTTTTCAGCGATGCTTTCCAGAATGATCGGAATGATATTCTTTATTGCATCCTGTTTTTCTGGTCGGTGCGTGTAAACACCAATTTGATTCTCAATATTCTGAACCATATTTTTCTCCGAATTTCTGATGACTGCTTTTACTTTTTCCATTGCGGAATTGTAATGAGAATCGAGACTTTCATGAGAAAATTTCCGCATCAGTTTTTCGGCAGTTATGAAACTCAAAACTTCTTCTTTCGTAAACATCACAGGCGGAAGTTTGTAACCATCCACCAAAGAATATCCGGAACCAGCTTCCCCAAAAATCGGAATTCCTGCATTTTCCAACGTCTTGATGTCTCGGTAAATTGTCCTGATACTCACATCAAATTTCTCCGCCAAATCCTGTGCACGAACAATGGATTTAGTTTGCAATTGCATCAAAATCGAAGTTACTCGGTCTATTTTTTTAATATAATGGTCTTCATTCATCCTTATAAGTTTTCACCAATCTGTCAAGATTCAAACTTCTTGCGGAAGCATCAAAAATTTCTCGGTAAGTTCCCTCTTTTTCGTACAATTCTTCGTGCGTCCCGTTTTCCACAACTTCGCCTTTTTTCATCACGTAAATCATATCAGAATCCAAAATCTGAGACAACGAATGCGAAATAATAATCACAGTTCTGTCTTTTTTAATGGCATCCAGAGAATTTTTAATTTGTTCCGTGGCAATCGCATCCAGACTGGCTGTTGGTTCATCCAGAAAAATAATCGGTGGATTTTTCAGGAATAATCTTGCAATCGCAATTCTTTGTTGCTGACCGCCGGAAAGTTGCGTGGCATCGTGATTGTAACCATCCGGCAAATCCAAAATCTGCTCGTGAAGATAAGCTTTCGTTGCCGATTCTTTGATTTGGTCAAGCGTCGCTTCCAGATTTCCGTAGCGAATATTATCCTCAATACTTCCCTTGAAAATATGATTTTTCTGAAGCACCAAACCAAGGTCATCACGCAGATAATCATTATCAAAGTCATTGAGATTGTTGCCATCCAAAAGAATTTCTCCCGAATCTGGCTCGTAAAATTTACAAAGCAAATTAATAATTGTCGATTTTCCGGCGCCACTCAATCCAACCAAAGCTGTCGTTTTTCCATTTCCGATTTTGAGAGAAACATTCTTCAGAGCTTTCATTCCATTCGGATACGTGAAATCTACGTTTTTGATTTCGAAGTTGCCTTGAATTGGGATGTTATCAATTGTTCCGTTTGGTTCGGTTTCATCATCATCGTTCAGAATTTCGAAATAACCTTCAGCGTAGATAAATGCGTCATTCATATCGTCATAAATCCGGTGAAGCTGACGAATCGGCGCCGAAACATTGTTGAACAGCATAATGTGAAGCATAATCGCACCAATCGTCATTTGCTGATCAAGAACCAGATAAACTGTCAAAAGGATAATCAAAACGACACCAAATTGCTCAATAAAAGTTTTCAAACCCTCGAAAATAAAACTGGTTCGGCGCGTGTACAATTGACTTTCCATCAAGTGCATCTGAAGATTGTACTGTTTTCTGCCTTCGAATTTTTCACGTACAAAACTCTTGATGACCATTATGGAATTGATGAGATTCAGAAGTCCGGACGTTTTTTGTTCGCGTTGATTTCGTAAAGTTCGTCTGACATTTCCTAGTTTTTTGGCTTGTCTTGAGGTCACATAAAAGTAAATCGGAATCACAAAAGTCGAAACCAAACCGACGTAAAGATTCTGCATATACATCACAACCAACGCAATAATCGCCGTTGAAAATAAGGGCAAAATATCGATGAAAAAATTCTGAACAAGTTTGGTTAAGCTTTCAATTCCTCTGTCGATGCGGATTTGGAGTTTTCCGGATTCGTGGCGGTCGTCGTTGTAATATGCAATTCGGTAAGTCAGAATTTTATCAATCGCTGCTTGCGCTAATTCTGAACTAACATTGATTCTGATTTTCTCACCATAAAATTTCTGTCCAAACTGAATGAAGATATTCGCCAATTCCTTTCCCAAAAGTATCGCAGAAATCAAAATTAAAACGTGAATGCCTTCCTGCATTGGATTCGGTAAACCTATCAGTTTTGTGACTTCGTCCACCGTATATTTCAAAACCAAAGGATTGACCTGAGCGAATAACGCACCGATAAAAGTCAAAGCCAAAGTCCCGAAAGCCATCCATTTGTAAGGTTTTATAAAACTTTTGAGTTGATTGAAAATGTGAATGAGATTGGTGGTTTTCTGAAAAGGTTTTTTCATATCAGCAAGTTAGGAAATATTGGAGTTTAACACAAAGTCATAACAGTTTTTTATTGTCATTGATGCGTTCTTAAGGCACTAAGAAAATGAGTGATTTTTAATTCTGACGCAGTCAAACCTTGTGCCTTAAAAGCATTCGAATATTTCAAATAATTCTTTGTGCCATTGTGTTTGATCTCGATATTCAAATAAAAAAAGTTAATTTTAAACTTTCATAAAAAATAACAATGAAAATATATACCAAAACCGGCGACAAAGGCGAAACCGGACTTTACGGCGGAAGCAGAATCTCCAAAGCCAGCGCAAGAGTAGAATCTTACGGCAACATCGATGAACTCAATGCTTCAATTGGCGTTGCAAAATCTCATATTGATGATGAAGCGGTCATCAATCAACTCAAAAAAATCCAGTTCGATTTGTTTACGGTTGGTTCCGAAGCTTCGACTCCGATTGACAAATTGTTTTTGGCTAATGGAAAAGCACGATTGCCATTGGTGATTTCGGACAAGGAAATTGAAGAATTGGAAGCCTGGATGGACGAAATGGAAACGAAAGTGGAACCTTTACAATATTTCATTTTACCAGGCGGTGGAAAAGCTTCTACGTTTCTTCACGTGGCAAGAACGGTTTGCAGACGCGCCGAACGCAGTTTGGTTTTCCTCAATCAATCCGAAGAAGTGCGCGCGGAACTCATCAAATATCTGAACCGTTTGTCGGATTATCTTTTTGTTTTGGCGAGATATGTTTCCGTGCTTCACGGTGAGGCGGAGGAATATTGGAATCCTAGTGATAGAAAATAATCTTAAAAAGAAGTTTTTGTCATTCCGTAGGAATCTAAACAAAGCTGTCGGGATTTCTACGGAATGACAATATTACTTTATTAATGCATTTATTCTAATATTTAAAAACATAGAAAATGAAGAAATTTTTTCTTTACATCATTGGAATCTTTATTTTAACTTCTTGTAAAGTCTCAAAACCTACCGATGAAACTCCTAAGGGGGTTTTCTTTAAAATGAAGCATAAAGAAACAGATGAAAAATAACGCCTTACTTTTCATCAACGGAGAAGCTCCAAAATCGATTCCTGATTTGTCAGGTTATGATTTAATCGCTTGTACAGACGGCGCATTTCATTATTTAAAACAATTGAAATTTCCTTTGGATAAACTGGATTTTATTTCCGGAGATTTTGATTCTCATAAAATTGAGCAAGAAATTATTCAGCAAAGTCAGAATTCTAACTTCGAAATCATCGAAACGCCTGACCAGAATAAAACGGATTTTCAAAAAGCCATAGAAATTATTCTTGAAAAACGTTTTAAAAACATCGATGTTTATGGTGGAAGTGGGGGAGAGCAAGACCATTTTTTAGGGAACTTGAGTGTGGCTTTTGCTTTTAAAGACAAAGTCAGTCTGCGGTTTTTTGATGAATATTCGTCATATTATTTTATTCCAAAAGATTTCTCAATTTCTGATGTCAAAGATAAAATGATTTCGCTGATGCCTTTTCCTATCGCCAAAAATATTGAAACTAAAGGTTTAAAATGGCCTTTGCATCAAGAAGATTTAGTTTTAGGAGAACGAATCGGAACACGAAATGTGGCAGAAAATCAGGAAGTTTCTATCCAATATAGAGAAGGTGATTTGTTGATTTTTGTCGGAAAATAATTCATCATTTTTTATAGAATTATTAACGCAGATATTCAGTTTATTTCATCATTTTTGCATCGTAAAACAATTAAATTTTTTTAGCCAGAAATGAAAATCAAATATTCTGAACTAATTGACCAAACGCTTTATTTTCCTACAGAAGAATTCAATGTAGAAGAGAATAATCTGAAGTTTCACGACATCAACCTGATGGAAGTTGTGGAAAAATTCGGGACTCCTTTGAAATTCAATTATCTGCCAAAAATTTCTCAGAATATAGAAAGGGCAAAGTTCTGGTTCAAAGAAGCCTTCGAAAAGAACGATTATCAAAGAAATTATAGATATTGCTACTGCACCAAATCCAGCCATTTTGCCTTCGTTGTAGAAGAGGCTTTGAAAAATGACATCAGTCTGGAAACGTCTTCCGCTTACGATATGGACATCGTGAAATCCCTTTATGACAAAGGGAAAGTCGATAAAAGCATCGAAGTGATTTGCAATGGTTTTAAAACTGATGATTATCTGGCGAAAATTTCGGATTTAATCAACAGCGGTTTCGAAAATATCACGCCGATTCTTGACAATTACAGAGAGCTCGATAAGCTGACAGAAAGCATCGACAGAACTTTTGACATCGGAATCAGAATTGCTTCTGAGGAAGAACCGAAGTTCGAATTTTATACCTCCAGATTAGGAATCGGTTACAAAGATATCATCCCATATTACAGTCAGAAAATCGCTGAACATCCGAATGCGAGATTGAAAATGCTTCACTTCTTCATCAATACCGGAATCAAGGACACGGCGTATTATTGGAATGAGTTGTACAAATGTCTTCGTGTTTATGCAAGGTTGAAAAAAATAGCACCCGAAGTTGATTCTTTGAATATCGGTGGTGGTTTCCCTATCAAAACTTCACTGAATTTCGATTATGATTATCAATATATGGTAAACGAAATTGTTTCTCAAATCAAGAAATTCTGCGAGGAAGAAGGTGTCGAAGAACCAAATATCTACACGGAATTCGGAAGTTTTACCGTTGGAGAAAGTGGTGGACATTTATATAAAATTATTTCTCAGAAACGTCAAAACGACAGAGAAAAATGGAATATGATTGACTCCTCTTTTATGACAACTTTGCCTGATACCTGGGCAATTTCACGTCACTTCATTATGCTGCCGCTTAACCGTTGGGAAGATTCTTATGAAAGGGTTTTTCTTGGTGGATTGACTTGCGATTCAGATGATTACTACAATTCTGAGCAACATACAAATGCAATTTACCTTCCTGTTTTCAATGAAACAAAAGCTTTGTACATCGGATTTTTCCATACGGGTGCTTATCAGGAAACCATTGGCGGTTACGGCGGTGTTCACCACTGTCTGATGCCCCAGCCAAAACATATTTTGATTGATAAAGATGAGGATGGAAACATTACTTATGAGCTTTTCCGTGAAGAGCAGAAACCGGAAGATGTGTTGAAACTTTTGGGATATTAAATTCAGACATTAGACTTTTAGATAAAAGATAATAGACAAAAAAAGCGGAAAATTAATTTCCGCTTTTTTTATTTGATTTCCGTGATGAACTCGTCTTTTGGAGTTCTGTATTTCTTAAGATTTACTAACCAATCTCCGCCTTTTTCTCTATAACCTAAAGGCAAAATTACTACACTTTTCAAGCCTTTTTCTCTGAGTTCCAACAACTCGTCCAAGGCATTCATATCGAAACCTTCCATTGGTGTTGCATCTACTTTTTGTTCGGCTGCTGCAGCGATTGCCAATCCGAAAGAGATGTAAGCCTGCTTCGCAGCGTGTGTTGCGTGCCACTCGTTGCCAAGCGGTTCGTACATTCCCCAAAGTCTGGCTTTATAATCATCCATTGCACTGATCGGGATTCCCCTTTCGATGGTAGTTTTTTCGAAGACTTCTGAAATGCTGTTGTGAGAATAGCCGTCCCAAGCTGCCCAAACTAAAAGATGCGAGCCATCTGTAATCTGTGCCTGGTCAAAAGCGATTGGTTTTATTTTTTCTAATAATTCTCTGTTTGAGATGACGAATAATCTGTAAGGTTGCAGTCCTGAGGAAGATGGAGCCAATCTCGCGGCTTCCAAAATGTAATCTACTTTATCCTGAGGAACGATTTCTCCGTTCATTTTTTTCGTAGCATAGCGCCAGTTTAAGTCTTCTAATAAACTCATTATTGATTGTTTTTTTAATTTGAATGGTCAAAGTTAAATAAGAAAAGTTTATTTTTGTAATGCAGTTACTAAAAGTTACCATTACGAAAAAGTTACCTATTTGGTAGTTAATAAGTTATGTGATTTAATTAATCATAATTTAACATTGTTGAATTTAAATAAAACCAATTATGAAAATAAAATGTTGTAAAACCAATCTAATTGCCGTTCAGGATACGATGGATATTTTGAAAGGCCGATGGAAAGTCCAAATTATCGCAGCGCTTTGTTATAACAAAATGCGTTTTTCGGATTTGCAAAAAGAAATTGTTGGCGTTTCTGCAAAAATGCTGAGTAGCGAATTGAAAGATTTGGAAATCAATCAATTGGTTACAAGAACTGTTCTCAGCACGCAACCAATCAGTGTAGAATACGAATTAACGGAATATGGTTATACTTTAAAAAAAGTGATTGAAAATCTTGCCGATTGGGGAATTCAGCATAGAAAAAGAATTGTTGGGAAGAGTGATAATTTAGTTGCTAATTGATTTTTGAAAAATGAAAAGAACTTCGGTTGGAAGTCCTTTTGTAGATCTATTTCTTCTTGAAGTTATAAACTTTCCCATTCTGTAAGAGCTGCATCTCATTCTTTTCAAGAAAGAAAGTAAGGGTGATTCCAGCTTGTTCAAATCTGAATTGATCATTCACTACCAACTCAAGAGGAAATTCCGATTGGCCTTTTCCCTGCCCAAACAGCTTTTCATCTTTCACGAAGATCTTCAGATCCAACGGAATATCGGGAGAAGTGTACTCACCAATGTATCTCTTGAGTTTTCCTTTATACGATGAAGTTTCGTTGCCATTTTCGAATTTAGGATATTCAAAATCTTCGTTATAAATGATATTCAAAATTGCAATTGCTAAAGCGTTGTGCGGATATTCTTCACCATTAACCGTCATAGAAATGGAGTAATCTTCCCTTTTGTTATAAGACGTGATCGAATGACTTCCCGCTGTATCGCCGCCGTGACCAAACGAAACCTTATTGTAAAAAGGCACAGGCATAATTCCTAAACCAAAATCCAGTTTGGAGCTGGGTTTCGGCATCATCTGTTCCAGTGTTTCTTTCTTCACAAATTGGTTATTGAACAAAGCATTAATGAAGAGGTTCAAATCATAAGTCGTAGAAGTGATGTCGCCCAAACCGATGCAGTTATGGAAGTCAAAATCTTCTATTACTTGCCAATTCCCCTCTTTATTTTCGTATGATTTGAACACGTTTTTCGGATTGTCCAAGACAGAAAATGTATTCTTCATCCCGGCTTTATTGGTAATGTTTTCTTTAAGAAGAACGTTGTATGGTTTTTTGGCTACTTTCTCCAGAATTCTGCTCAAAAAATAATATCCGGAATTGGAATATCTCGTTTTCTCTCCCGGCTGAAACTCCACACCCTGCGCTTTGATTGTATCAAGGATTGCTTTGTCGCCAACCGATTTTTTGAACAGCCATTGGTGATTTTCGCCAACATAATCGCCCAATCCGCTGGTATGATTCAACAATGTCTCTATTGTGATTTTGTCTGCATTGGGGATCTCAGGATAATATTTTGAAAGCTTGTCAGACAAACTCAGTTTTCCTTTTTCCACTTGCTGCATCAGCATTACAGCCGTGAATAACTTGCTGACAGAACCAACTTGATAAGCAGTTTCTGTATTCCATTTGACATTATGCAGTTGATCTTGTCCGAAGTCTCTTTTGTAAATTTCTTTCCCTTTTCTGAAAATTGAAATGCTTCCTATACTCTGTTTGTTCTTAGTCATATAATTGAAAAAATCATCCAGTTTCGCTGTGTTGATTCCTCTGCTGCCAATGTCTTTGATTTTTTCGTCTTTTGAAGTTGGCTTTTCATTATCATTATTTTTGGAAAGATTCAGAGGAAATGAGCGTCCTTTTTGAGTAAAAGTACCTTCGAAGTGATCTGTCTTGAATTGTCCTTTGTAAGAGGCATCAAGCTCATTCATCTCGAAAATTAATTCTTTGTTGTTGAATTCCGTTTTGTCGACGGTGATGATCTTGTCGCCTTGTTTCGGACTTCTCGCAGTGGAGATGTAAACGTTGTTTTCTTTTTTAATATTAAGGATGAGAGGTACTTGCATCCCGCCAAGATCAAGTTCTCCTTTCCACGAGCCTGTTAAATCTTGAGCGTAGAAAGTCTGTGCTAATAAAATCAGCACCAATAATAGTTTGGTTTTCATATGTAAATATTTATGGTTTGTTAAAGATCATATAACATCGCCAGCCATTATATTTTAGCTGAATGAAATGCCAGAACGGCGATGTTATATTTAAATTTTGATTAAAGTATGGTTTGACTCACAATGGTCAATAGCAATGAAACGACTGCGAAAAGCACAATGTGCTGCCACTTTTTTATATTAGTAGCGGTTTGGAATCCATTATAATAAAGCACGAAACTGTAAATCATAAATGGTAAAGTTGCTAATCCAAAAATAGTAACCACGATGAGGTTTATAGTTTCTATCTGATTGGGATTGCCGAGACTTTTTGTAATATTAAGCGTAGCATTCTTTAAAAATGACATTCCAGAAATTGGCATTATGATGATCATCGGAATGTTAGATATCAGAACAGTATTAATAATGTCAATAATTCTGGTTTTATTATTAAGGAAAAGCGCAAGAATGAATAGAACTATAATTGCAAAAACAGTACTCAAAGAATTGATTTTCAAAACATCCCAAATTGTCTGATTGTCTTCCAAATGCGAAAGATGGAAAATACTGTCATTTACATTTTCCGCATAATAACAGCCAAAAATATTCAGAATAAAGAAAACAATTCCAACGATAAGAAGATGGATGTCGTTAAATTTCCCAAATGGATTGAAGATGGTTTTCCAGTTCATAGTTTTTTTAGTTTTGAAGTTTTTTTACTTTCTCAATCAGGTCATCCATTCTGTTCCGCATTGTCGGATAGGACAATTCCGCTTGCTTCGCCATTTCCTTGATGCTTCCGCTGGAAAGAAAAAAATTGAGAATAAAATCCTGATCATCTCTGCTCAACTTCAAAAGCGTAGGCAATTCATAATCCCCATTCACTTGTGTAGCACAAGAAGGACATTTCATCTGACTTACATTTAAAGTATGATCGCAACTTGGACATATAATAGGAAGTTTCATTTTATCTAATTTTGTTTTACAAATGTAATATAAATTTTAATAAAATTAAAATAATATTTAATTTTATTAAAATTTATATTGAATTTAAAAATAAAAAAACTTCCATTTCTGGAAGTTTCTGTTTTAATATCTTCAAATTTTATTCTAATTTGACATTGTAGATTGTTCTGTATGTTTTACGTAATCGCTGTAATTGATAGGCGAATAAACCTTTTGCTCGACAATGTTTTTTGAGACTTTCCAATAGTTAGCATCAAATTTTTTAACCAATGAAATAGAGCACAGAAGGACTCTGTTACTGACTTGAAGTTTTACAGAAGCAATGTAGTTACTCTCCGAATATGGGAATTGAGGAATCTTATCCGTGGACTCGTTGGTTTCGCCATTAGCATAAGTTACAGTCCATTTGTAAAGATAGTCTCCCGAATTGGCGTTTGGAAAGAATGACATAATCGATTCACTCACTTTAACATCTTTGAAATCATCGATATTAATACCGCAGCTGTTCTCCAATTGATTTTGTTTAGGATCAACTATGTCAATTGTTTTTTCGCAAAGTACAATTCCTTTATCTGTTAAAATTGAAACCGAGATTGTACTTTTTCCCAGACTTTTTCCTGCCAGATTGACACTTTTAAGTTTGTTGCTTCCTTCTATTTTTACAACTTCTTCATTAGAAGATTTCCAGGAATAGCATTCATCACATTGTGCGTTGGCGCCAACTGTAATGGTAGTGAGTTCGCCTGGTGCCGAGATTTTACTAGTGGTAATGTTGCACTGACCATACAAATTTGTAATCGCCAAGAACCCGGCAATTGAAGTAAATAAATTTTTCATCTGTTGTGTGTGTTTATCTTTTTTCTCGCAGCAAATATTATACCTGTATAACTCCGAGATTAAATTTTTCTGTAATTGGAGCATGATTCGCCGCTTCGATTCCCATACTGATCCATGTTCTGGTGTCAACAGGGTTGATTATAGCGTCTGTCCAAAGTCTTGCTGCTGCGTACGTTGGCTGGATTTGTTTATTATAATCTTTCAGAATTTTGTCCAAAATCTCTTTTCTTTCTTCATCCGATATTACTTTGCCTTGCTTTTTAAGTGAGGATTCCTGGATTTGTAATAATACATTTCCAGCTTGTGAACCACCCATAACCGCGAGTTCTGCCCACGGCCAAGCAACAATCAATCTTGGGTCGTAAGCTTTTCCGCACATCGCATAATTCCCTGCACCGTAGGAATTTCCAGTAATCACAGTGAATTTCGGAACTACGGAATTGGAAACAGCATTGACCATCTTTGCACCGTCTTTGATGATACCGCCTTGCTCGGATTTGGATCCAACCATAAAACCGGTGACATCCTGAAGGAACACCAAAGGGATTTTTCGCTGATTGCAATTGGCAATAAAACGTGTTGCTTTGTCAGCAGAGTCAGAATAGATCACGCCACCAAATTGCATTTCGCCTTTTCCGCTTTTTACCAATTTTCTTTGATTGGCTACAATTCCTACGCTCCAGCCATCGATTCTTGCGGTTGCACAGATAATGCTTTTACCATAATCAGGCTTGTATTCTTCGTATTCAGAATTATCAACAAGGCATTTGATGATTTCAAAAGTGTCATATTGTTCAGACCTCACGGCTGGCATAATTCCAAAAATATGGTCGGGATTTTCTTTTGGAGGGAAACTTTCGGTTCTGTCGAATCCAGCTTTGTCATAATCGCCGATGGATTTCATGATATTCTTGATTCTGTCAAGAGCATCTTTGTCATCTTTGGCTTTATAATCTACAACGCCAGAGATGGAACTGTGCATCGTTGCGCCGCCCAAAGCTTCATTGTCAATCGATTCACCAATTGCTGCTTTTACAAGATAACTTCCTGCCAAGAAAATACTTCCGGTTTTGTCTACAATCATTGCTTCATCGCTCATAATCGGAAGATAAGCGCCACCAGCAACACAGCTTCCCATAATTGCCGAAATCTGAACAATTCCGGACGAACTCATTTTAGCATTATTTCTAAAAATCCTTCCAAACATCTCTTTATCAGGGAAGATCTCGTCCTGCATTGGCAAATAAACACCGGCAGAATCTACCAGATAAATAATCGGCAAACGATTTTCCATTGCGATTTCCTGAGCTCTTAGATTTTTCTTTCCTGTAATCGGAAACCAGGCACCAGCTTTCACAGTTGCGTCATTAGCCACTACAATGCATTGTTTTCCAGAGATGTAACCGATTTTTACAACCACACCGCCAGCAGGACATCCGCCCTCTTTCTCGTACATCTCGTAACCTGCAAATGCGCCAATTTCTATGGTTTCAGAATTTTTATCGAAAAGATATTCTAAACGCTCTCTAACCGTCAGTTTACCTTGATCGCGTTGTTTTTGAAGCGCCTTTTCGCCGCCTCCCAATTTGATTTTAGACAAAATTTTCTTAGTGTCAGAAAGTTTCAGTTTGTTGATATCTTCTCTTTTATTGAATTCTAAATCCATAAGGTTTTCTTTGGGCTTAAAGATAAAATTTTTTGACTGATAGCAAAACGAAAGATTCTATAAATTGTAATGCTGTTAAAAATTGACGTCGTTCTGAAATATATTTTGGGATTTTTCGTTTAATAGCAAACGAAATGAATTTTTAGTTAGTTTATGTTTATTTAATAAGTCATCTTATTAAGAGATCCGTGCAAGTTTTTGTACGGATTTTTTCGTGCAGACAATCCAGATAATTAACCTTGAAACAAGAAATTTAACCTAATTTTGCAATCTGAAAATCAATAATTCCCAATGAAAAATTCTTATCTGCTGAGGTTACACTTTATCGTTTTTTTATGGGGATTTACAGCTATTTTAGGAAAATTGATTTCTGCCGATGCGCCGTTGTTAGTATTTTACAGAATGTCATTTGCTGCCGTTTTTCTTTATTTATATCTGAGAATTATCAAAAAAGAAAGTATCAAGGTCACAAAAATCTTATTATTAAAGCTCGTAGGCATCGGAAGTGTGATGGCATTTCACTGGCTGTTCTTTTTTCAATCGATTAAAGTTTCGAATGTTTCAATCGCGCTTTCCTGTTTGTCTTTGTCAACTTTATTTGCCGCATTAATAGAACCGTTGGTTTTTAAAAGAAAACCAGATTGGGTCGAGGTCATTATTGGAGTTATCATAGTGATTTGTATTTCCTTGATTTTCAACGCAGAGTTGAAATATAAAGAAGGCATTTTTTACGGAATTCTTTGTGCTCTTTTCGGAACTATTTTTTCTGTTTTCAACGGCAAAATTTTTGGAAAAACCAGCTCCGGAAATATTATTTTCTATGAGATTGCCGGCGGATGGTTAGTGATTAGTCTGTTTTTTATTTTGACAGGACAAATTTCTTCTTTCAGTGAAATAAGTTATACTGATATTGCGTTAATATTATTGTTGGCTTCTGTCTTTACGGCTTATCCAATGTTTGAAAGTGTAAAACTGATGAAGTTCATTTCGCCTTTCACATTGATTTTGACGGTAAATCTTGAGCCTGTTTATGGGATTATTCTGGCTTTTTTTATCTTTGGAGCATCAGAACATATGAGTCCTGTTTTTTATATCGCATCTTTGGTAATGATTATCGCTATCGTAATCAATGGTGTTATAAAATCGAAAAGAAAAAAAGAAGATACAATTGCAGAATCCAAACCTCTGTAAACAGTTTTTGATGAAAAGAATTTTATTTTTTTTACTGATTATTTTTTCACAACTATTTGATGCCCAAATCATCAGGAAATATTCTAATGAATTTTTGAATATTGGTGCTGGTGCCAGAGGACTTGCAATGGGAGGCGCTGTGATTTCTAATCAGGATGATGTCTATTCTCCGATGTGGAATCCGGCTGGTCTGATGAAAATTGAAGGCGATTGGCAGGTTGCAGCAATGCACGCAGAATATTTTGAATCCATTGCCAAATACGATTACATTGCTTATGCCAAACCTTTGGATTACGGAAATGGCGTTTTTGCTGTTTCACTCGTAAGGTTAGGCGTTGATAATATCCTGAACACAACTCAATTAATTGATCCTGAGGGTAATATTGATTATGATAAAATCAGTTCTTTCTCAACTTCAGATTACGCTGCTTTATTTTCTTATGCTTTTCATCCCAATGGAAATCAAAAATTAGACGTTGGAGCAACGGCAAAAGTCGTTTATAGAAATGTCGGGAAATTTGCCAGCGGCTATGGTTTTGGATTTGACATCGGTGCCGTTTATCGCACAGATACAGATTTGAATTTAGGGTTTATGCTGAGGGATGCCACCACAACGGTCAATTTCTGGACCATCAACCAAAAAGAATTATCAACAGTTGTGAATGATGAAGAATTCAACCCGGCGCCAACTGATAAAATGGAAATCACGATGCCAAAATTGAATTTGGGAGTCAGCAAAACTTTCGAGTTCAATAGAGATTTGAAATTACTGCCAGAAGCCGGAGTCAATATCGATTTTGCCAAAACGGCAGCGCTTGTTTCCACAGATTTTGCCAGTATAACACCTTATGTTGGAGGTGAATTGATTTTTCAGGATATGATTTTTGTGAGATTGGGTCTCAATAGATTTCAGTCTATTACCGATATCGAAGATTTGAAAAGAAAAGTTTCCTTCCAACCCAGTGCAGGGATTGGAATCAAATATAAAGGTTTGACCTTGGATTATGCCATCACCAATTCAGGAATCGGAGGATCCAATTTCTATTCTAATTTCTTTTCTCTGAAGTTGGATATGTTTGGTTTCAGGAATTAACTTTACTCAAAATTTTAAACAATGAAAAGAATCTCAATTTTATTCTCCATTTTCTTTTTAATATCAGCCAAAGCTCAAATCGTATCGGATTACAAATATGTGGTGATCCCTGATGAGTTGGCTAATTTTAAAAACAGTAAATCCTATGGTTTGGATATGATCCTCAAAAATTCTTTGAAAGCGAAGAAATATCAGGTTCTTACAGATTCCAAAACCAATTGGCCTAATGACGCATTGATGAATCCTTGTAAAATTCTGACTGCAGAAATGTTGGACGATAAAAGTATGTTCCGAAACAAGTTGATTTTACAGTTCAAAGATTGTAGCAACAAAGTCATTTTGTCCGAAAAGGGAAGCAGCACAATAAAAGAGTTCGAGCCTGGTTATCAGGATGCCTTGAAACAGACCTTGGTCAAAATTCCCGTTTCCAATCCTAAAGTCATGGTTGAACAGATTGTTGAATCAAAGTCTTCCGAAGTCACTAAAGTTTCTTCCCAATCAAACTCAAAAGAAAAAACTTCCGTGCAAGCATCTACAGCCTTGAGATACACCAATGGCAAAACAACATTGCAAAAAATAAAAATCGACGACACGCAGTTTATTTTGGTCGATGGCAATAGTTCTGTTCCCTTTGCTACCTTCAAATCGACAGCGAAAAAGGATGTCTACAGAGTGAAACTAAGTTCTGGCGAATCTACAATTGGCTATTACGAAAACGGAAATATCGTGATAGAAATGCCGAAAAGCAACGGAGAATTTTCTAATGAAATCTTTACTGCGATGAATTAAAATTTAATCTTAAAGATAAAAAATCAAAAAGCTCAGAATCAATTTCTGAGCTTTTTGGTTTTGAAAGATTTGAATTATTTATTAGGTTGAGGAGTGAATCGCAGATAAGGTTTCACCACTTTCACGCCTTTTGGAAATTTCTTCTCAGCATCTTCTTGCGAAACAGCTGGCGGAATAATTACATCCTCGCCATCTTTCCAGTCTACAGGCGTGGCAACGCCATAACCGTCTACCAGTTGCAAAGAATCCAGGACTCTTAGAATCTCGGTAAAATTTCTTCCCGTGGAAGCCGGATACGTGATAATTAATCTAACTTTTTTATTGGGATCGATGATTAATAGGGAACGAACTGTCAATGTTGCGTTGGCGTTTGGATGGATGAAATCATACAATTCAGAAACTTTTTTGTCTTGGTCTGCAATAATTGGGAATTCAACTTCCGTATTTTGAGTTTCATTGATGTCGGCAATCCAACCTTTATGATTGTCGATTCCGTCTACACTTAAGGCCAAAACTTTCGTATTTCTTTTATCAAATTCAGGTTTCAGTTCGGATGTTTTTCCTAGTTCTGTAGTGCAGACCGGTGTGTAATCTGCGGGATGAGAAAATAATATTCCCCAGGAATCTCCCAGATATTCGTAAAAATTAAGTTTCCCCAAACTGCTTTCTGCATCAAAATCCGGAGCGGTATCGCCAAGTTTAATAGACATATTTTAGTATTTTTATGATTAGTGAATAACAAAATTAATAATAAAAAATTCAATTCATACTAATCTGGTATTATTTATTTTTTAGCCTAAAAAAAACCACAGATTCTGTGGTTTTAAATTAATTGTTAAAAGTTCAGATTATAATGTTCCAACTTTCTTGTCGTTGATATTGTACTTAGCAATCACTTCTTCATATGTCATCTTTGACAAATCAGCACTGTTTTTATTATTACCATAAACTGCCGGTACCAATACTACTCTAAAAGTTTGTCCAGTTACAAAATTAGGTTTAAAATTGTTGTCTTCTTTTGCAGTTATACTAAAATCAGCTCTTAGATCGATTTGAACATCTTTAGTGGTAAAATCAAAAGTATAGTCCATTGTTCCTTCATTAAAAAAATAAGACTTCGGAAGAGGTTCCCAAATTGGAGAATTAGTTCCTGGATTATTTTTACGGTAAACTAGTACAATATCTTGACCTAACATTGGTCTTTCAAATTCCTGATTAAATCCGTAATAATCATCGTTATTTCTAAGTAGGCTTATATTTAAATCATAAACAGCAGGATAGTCAATTTGTACTTGTTGTATGTCATCATTATCATCTTTACAACTGAAGATAAATACGCTGGAAACCAGCAATAGTAAAAGGGGCAAAAACTTTTTCATAGATATAAATATTTTACGTTAAATTTTAATTACAAATTACAGACCATAAAAATAGCTAATTTCCGTGGAATTAATATCTTTATGGAAACTTTCTGAATTTTAGATTTTCAAAATATGAAAAAGTTAAGTCTATTTATAATAACTTTTGTTTCACAACTATATTTCCCTCAATATCAGCCCAAAAACATTTCCAATTCGGAAATCAAAAAAGCCAATGATTGGGTTGATAAAACTTACAATTCGCTTTCGCAGGATGAAAAATTGGGGCAGCTTTTTATTGTTGCGCTTTATACCAATAAAGACGAGGCTCATATTAACCAAATTAGAAATATTGTTACCAATGATAAAATCGGAGGATTGATTCTGATGCAGGATGACGCGGCGAGAGAAATTAATTTGGTCAATGAATTCCAATCCAAATCAAAAGTGCCTTTGATGATTGGTATGGATGCAGAATGGGGCGTTTTCCAGAGAATTGCGAAAGCGCATAAATATCCTTGGGCAATTACGTTGGGTGCAATCCAGGACAAGAGTTTGATTTCAGAAATGTCTGCGAAAATTGCTGAAGATTGCAAGAGAATGGCCGTCAATTGGGATTTTGCGCCCGTTGTAGATGTGAATACCAATCCTAATAATCCAATTATCGGAAACCGAAGCTTTGGGTCCGATGTCAATAATGTTGTGAATTCTGCTTTGGCTTATTCCAACGGTTTGCAGGATAACAGAATTTTGGCGGCAATTAAACATTTCCCTGGACACGGCGATACAGATACAGATTCACATTTGGATTTGCCGGTCGTTTCTCATAATTTGGAAAGATTAGAAAAGACAGAAATTGCACCTTTCAAAGCTTTGATGAATAAAGGAATTGGTGGCGTGATGGTCGCGCATCTTTACGTTCCGACTTTGGAAAATGAAAAAGGAATTCCGGCTTCGATTTCTAAAAAAATCGTGACTGGACTTTTGAAAGAGAAACTCGGCTACAAAGGTTTGATAATCACCGATGCGCTGAATATGGGTGCAGTTGCCAACAAGTTCAAAGCAGGAGAATTGGACGCGATGGCCTTCAAAGCTGGGAATGATATTATGCTGTTTTCACAGGATGTTTCGACTGGAAAAAAATTAATTCAAAAAGCGATTGACAATAATGAAATCTCACAAAGTAGAGTAGAAGAGAGCGTGAAAAAAATTCTTTTGACCAAATATTATCTTGGTTTAAATCAATACAACAACGTCAATCCAGACAATGTGAACAACGATTTGAATAATAATTCTCATTCAGAATTGGTTCAGAAAATGTACGCGAATGCGTTGACCGTAATCAAAGATGAGAAAAAATTGTTGCCTCTCGATTGCAAAGAAACTTATTATTACGTTCCATTGGAAGAAGCGAGTTATGAAACTTTCCTGAATCAATTAAATCTTGGAACAACTGTTATCATTAAAAAAGCTAATGAAATCAACACAATTCCTGCGAACTCAAAAGTGATTGTCGGTTTTCATAAAGATAATTCTACGGCCTACAAACCTTATAAAATTTCGGATGCAAGCAAGAAGATTTTGTCAGATTTAAGCAAAAATCAAACTGTGATTTTGGACATGTTCGGCAGTCCTTACGCTTTGAAAGATATTGATATTTCGAAAGTTTCTACTGTTTTGGTTTCTTATGAAAATAATGACGACTCGATGAAAGCTACAGCCAACGGCATTCTAGGACAAACCAGAATTTCAGGAAGACTTCCGGTTTTGGTGAATGATAATTTGAAATTCGGAATAGGAATGGATGTTGAAGCTAAAATTCAAAATCAAACTGATAGAAAAAATAGTTCGGAAACGAAAAATTCTAAGATATTAATGGAGTAAATTTATAACCACAAAATATAAAGATTTTATCTCACAGATTTGGCAAATAAGCTAATTTTAAAATAAAATCTGGCTAATCTGAGAAATCTGCGAGATGTTAAAATAAATCTTTTGTGACTTTTGTGGTTCAAAAAATATAATAAAAAATGAAAATAGGAATACTTTGCTATCCAACCTACGGCGGAAGCGGAATTGTAGCAACAGAATTGGGAATGTCTTTGGCCGACAAAGGTTATGAAGTTCATTTCATAAGTTCCGCATTGCCAGCACGTTTGGATGTTACTAATCCGAATATTTTTTTCCATAAAGTCAACGTTCAGACTTATCCGTTGTTCCAATATCAGCCTTATGATATTGCGTTGTCATCGATGATTTATCGTGTTGTGAATCTTTACAAATTGGATATTCTGCACGCTCATTATGCGATTCCATATGCTTATGCCGCGTTTACAGCGAAACAAATGTTGAAAGCAGAGCACAAAGATGTGCCTTTGGTAACCACGCTTCACGGTACGGATATTACGCTCGTTGGTCAACATCCAAGTTACAAACACGCTGTGGAATTTTCTATCAATCAAAGTGATACGATAACTTCAGTTTCCGAAAGTTTGAAAAAAGATACACTTCAATTTTTCAATATTCAGAAAGAAATTCAGGTGATTACCAATTTCATTGATAATTCTGTTTTTGATGAAGATTGCAAAACTTGCCAGAGAGAACAATTTGCGAATGACGATGAGAAAATCCTGATTCACGTTTCCAATCTTCGACCAGTGAAGAGAATTCAGGATGTTTTGGAGATTTTCAAAAATGTGAATAAGAAAGTAAAATCAAAATTGATTATCATTGGCGAAGGTCCTGAAATGGAGAAAATCAATCAATTTTTGGAAGAAAATCCAGAACTGATTGGGAAAATAAAACTTCTTGGGAAAGTCAACGATTTGTACAGAATTCTTCAGCTTTCGGATGCATTTCTTCTGCCCTCTGAGCAGGAAAGTTTTGGTTTGGCCGCGTTAGAAGCAATGGCTGCCAGAACACCGGTTATCAGCAGTAACGCCGGTGGAATTCCGGAAGTTAACATCCAGGGTGAAACGGGATTTTTGGCCGAGATAGGCAATGTTGAAGCGATGAGTAATTACACGATTAAGCTTTTAAGCAACGATGAACTCTTGGCAGAAATGAAGAACAACGCCAAAGCGCAGGCAATGAAATTCGATTTGAAAAATATTCTCCCGATTTACATCGAGATGTATGAAACCACGATTGCAAAATTTGAGGAATCTAACTATAAAGAAGTTTTGTAGAATATAAGTTCCATAAATCTTTAAATATCTTCGACTCCGCTCAGATTAAAAGATAAAGAGAAAAATTTTTCTTAACTTAACCCTTTCAGAGTTTCATATTCTGAAAGGGTTTTTTTGTTTAAAATTAAAAAACGACAGCACAAATGAATGAAGAAATATTACAATATCTCTGGAATTTTAAGAAATTCCGGCGTTTCGATTTTGTTTCCGTAGATGGAAAGAATATCGAAATCCTAGACTTTGGCGAATGGAACAAGAATTCGGGTCCGGATTTTTTGTTTGCTAAGATTAAAATTGACAACATCATTTTCGCCGGAAATATCGAGATTCACACCAAAGCTTCCGATTGGTTTTTCCATAACCATTCCGGAAATCCTGAATTTGGAAACCTGATTCTTCACGCCGTTTACATCAATGATTGCGATATTCCGGAATTGGAAAGTCAACAGATTCCGACGTTGGAGTTGAAAGATTATATTGATGAAACTTTGATTATGAAACATCAGAATCTATGGGATGAACATTCGTTTGTTCCTTGTGAAAAATTGTTTGATAAAGATAAAATTCCGCTTTTTTTTGAAGAAGAAGTTTTGCTTAAAAAATTGGATTTTAAAGCAGAATCTCTTGAATTATCTTTAAAGAAAAATCAGAATAATTACGAAGCGGTTTTGTTTCAAAATCTGGCTTACTCATTTGGATTGAAGGTCAACGCAGAAATTTTTCTTCAATTATCAGAAAGTTTGGATTTCTCTGTCATCAGCAAAATCAAACAAAATCCAATTCAGTTAGAAGCTTTGCTGTTTGGCGTTTGTGGATTTTTGGAATCTTCGCAAGATGAAATGATGAAAGTCTGGAAACGCGAATTTTATTTTCTGAACGTGAAATTTGGTTTGTCTGATTTTCAAATTCATCCAAAGTTTTCAAAACTTCGTCCGCCCAACTTCCCGACTATCAGATTATCACAATTGGCGAATCTCTATCATTCTCAACCCAATCTCTTTTCGAAGATAATGGAAGCGAAAACTATGGACGATTTGTATTTGATTTTCAATTCTGTTTCAGCTTCGGAATATTGGAATGATCATTTTAATTTTGGGAAGATTTCGCCTGTAGAAAGTCAGAAATATATGAGTCAAGATTTTGTTGATTTGATTATTATCAATGCGATTTTGCCTATCAAATATTTTTATCAGAAAAACCATAATCCTGAAATTGTAGATGATGTTTTTGATTTTTACAGAGCGATGAAACCAGAGAAAAATTCGGTGTTGGATGAATGGAAATCTTTGGGTGTGAAATTTAAAAATGCGTTGCAGACTCAGGCTTTTCTTTATCAATACAAGACATTCTGCACTCAGAAAAAATGCTTAAATTGCGCTATCGGTTTTCAGCTTTTGAAGACTTAGAGATAGAATCAAGAAACAAGAATCGAGAAACAAGAAAAAATGAAAGAACCAAAAATCATCAATAGTTTGCGTCACAAAATGGAAACAGAATGGTTTGGCGTGCTGACTAGGTATGGAACGAAACTTGGAATTCCGGTTTCCAAATTGCGTGTTTTCTTTATCTATTCTACGTTTGCAACCGCTGGGATCTTCTTCTTATTTTACCTTGGATTGGCTTTTATGCTTTGGATTAAGGATTGTATCGTGACGAAAAGGCCGAGTGTTTTTGATTTGTGATTAATTTGACTCTGGCAGATTTATATAATTATACATAATTTTCACATGATATGTCATTCCGTAGGAATCTCAGCAGTCGAGATGCCTACGGAATGACAATTTTAACGTTAATTTTAGAATTATATATTCAAATAAATCTTAATTCATTTAAATCAACTTAATGCAAAAAGTATCCATATTCTGGTTCCGAAGAGATTTACGTTTAGACGACAACAAAGCTTTGTCCGAAGCTTTAAAATCCGGCGAAAAAGTTATTCCGATTTTTATTTTTGATAAAGAAATCCTAAATTTTCTTGAGGATAAAAGTGACCGGCGAGTAGATTACATTCATCAGGCGCTTGAAAAAATCAATGAAGAATTGAAAGAGTCTGGAAGCAATCTGTTGACTTTCTACGGAAAACCTTTGGAGATTTTCAAACAGTTGGAGAAAGAATATGATGTGAAATCTGTTTTCTGCAATCGAGATTATGAACCATCTGCCATTAAGAGAGATGATGAGGTTAAGGATTTTCTGATTTCAAAGGATATTGAGTTTTTCGATTTCAAAGACCAAGTGATTTTTGAGAAAAATGAAATCTCAAAAGACAATGGCGAACCGTACACCGTTTACACACCATTTTCTAAAAAGTGGAAAAAACAGTTAACTGAAGAAGCTTACGCTTCAGTTAAAATCGATAAAGAGCAATTTCTAAAATTGCCATCAAAAAAAATATTAAGTTTAAAAGAAATCGGATTTGAGAAAACAAATTTTGATTTTGAAGAACCAAAACTGGAATCTAAAATTATTGATACCTATGATGAAAAAAGAGATTTTCCCGCTTTGGATGCGACAACACATCTCGGAATTGCGTTGAGATTTGGAACGATTTCCGTCCGGAAATGCGTAAAATTTGCTTTAAGCCACAACGAAACTTGGCTGAATGAATTGATTTGGAGAGAATTTTTTATGCAAATATTATTTCATTTTCCAAAAGTCGTTAATTATTGTTTCAAAGAAAAATACGAAAACATCACTTGGCGAAACAACGAAGCTGAGTTTAAAAAATGGTGCGACGGCGAAACTGGTTATGCGATTGTAGATGCCGGAATGCGCCAACTGAACCAAACCGGAAGAATGCACAATAGAATCCGAATGGTGGTCGCCAGTTTCCTCACCAAACATCTTTTGATAGACTGGCGTTGGGGCGAAGCATATTTTGCCAAGAAATTATTGGATTATGATTTGTCTGCCAACAACGGCAACTGGCAATGGGCGGCAGGTTGCGGTTGCGACGCTGCACCTTATTTCCGAGTTTTTAATCCGGATGAGCAGACCAAAAAATTCGATAAAAATTTGAAATACATCCGAAAATGGAATCCTGATTTTGAGAAAAGTATTTTGGATGACAGAATTGTGGAACATAAATTCGCTCGGGAAAGAGCTTTGGAGACTTATAAAAAAGGGTTAGGCTAATGTTTTGAACCACAAATCGAAGATTCGACGAAGTCAAAAGGCACAAAAGTTTTTTTTAATAACTCGTCACTTTTGTCATTCCGGAGGAATCTCAGCAGTTTAGATTCCTCTGGAATGACAAATATTATTTTTATTGACAAACCTCGATTGGATTACAAAACCCATAGCCCTGATTGTAGTGGAAATCCTTTTTTGCGTGGACTTCGGGAACTTTTGATTGACAAAACTTGATGCAAAAAAGATTGCAACGGAAAGCAGGTTCCCGGCTCCTAATTTTTTGTTTGAGAGTTTTTGGGTTTGAGAGTAGTATAATTTTTGTTTGTTAAATTATTAGACTTTCAGGTTGTTAGATTCGATTTTTTTCATATCTTTGCGGACTTAATATTTAACCGGGACGTGTTCCCACAATTTTTAAATTTATGTCAGTAAAAATCAGATTACAAAGACACGGTTCGAAAGGAAAACCTTTCTTCCACATCGTAGTTGCGGATGCAAGAGCTAGAAGAGATGGTAGATTCATCGAAAAATTAGGTACTTACAACCCAATTACAAACCCAGCAACTATCGATTTGAATGTTGATTCTGCTGTTCAATGGTTGAACAACGGTGCTCAGCCAACTGATACTGCAAGAGCTATCCTTTCTTACAAAGGTGCTTTGTACAAAAAACACCTTCAAGGTGGTGTTGCTAAAGGTGCTTTTGACCAAGCTGAAGCTGAGAAGAGATTCGCTGCTTGGGTTGATGCAAAAGATGCTAAAGTTCAAGGTAAAGTAGAAGGTTTATCTACAGCTAAATCTGACGCTAAAAAAGCGGCTCTAGATGCTGAAGCTAAAGTAAACCAAGCAAGAATTGATGCTGCTGCGAAAGCTGAAGCTGATGCAAAAGCTGCTGAAGAGGCTGCTAACGCGCCTGCTGAAGAAGTTGCAACAGAAGAAACTGCGACTGAAGAGCCAACTGCTGAAGCAGAAGGAACTGAAGAAACTCAGGCTTAATTCTTTACAAAAAGATACAAGACAAAGACACGATAATCTCGTGTCTTTGTTGTTTAATAAAATTCACCATCGGAAATAATGAGAAAAGAAGACTGCTATTTTTTAGGAACAATTACCAGAACACACGGTTTGCAAGGCAACGTCATCCTAAAACTGGATACAGACCAACCTGAAATGTACGACAAACTGACTTCTATCTTTTTAGAAATCAATGGCTTGTTAGTACCTTTTTTCGTTGAGAAACAATCTTGGTCCAGAAGTGATACCAAAATCATTACTTTCAAAAATTCTTCCGAAGCTTTGGTGAATCAGTCGATTGGGAAAGAGGTTTTTCTTCCGCTTTCTACACTTCCTCCACTTTCTGGGAAAAAATTCTATTACCACGAAGTTGTTGGTTTTGAAATCCGTGAAGAGGATGGGAAAACTTGCGGAACCATTGTTTCCATCAACGATATGACGGCTCAGAATTATTTCATCCTGAAATTGGATGGGAAAGAAATCATCATTCCGTTAATCAGAGATTGGATTTTGGAAGTGAACCGTGAGGAAAAATTTATCAAAATGTTTCTGCCAGAAGGTTTGATGGATGTTTTCTTGATTCCTTCTAAGAAGGACGAGTAAGAAATCATTCCTTCACAACAGAAGGCAACAGATATTCCTGAACGATTTTATCAACCTGGGAATGCGAATATGGTTTGTTGTAAGCTTTCGCTGTGATGACGATGACTAAAGGGATTTCTTTGAAAATAATAATTTTATTTCCGCCATTTCCGCTGGATTGATAAGATTCAAAATTTTTGTTTCCGACTTTGTAAACTTTTCTCCAGAATAGATAACCGTAACCTTCGAAGTCTGCATTATCAGCAAAATAGTTGGTAAAAGATTTCTGAATCCAAGTATTGTCCAAAATCTGCTTGCCGTTCCAAGTTCCATTATTTTTATAAAGTTGTCCGAATTTGGCAAAATCCAGAGCTCTCATTTTCAACCCGCCCGCTAAAGAAGGTTTGTTTTGAGGCGTGAATTGCCATTTGTAATTCGTAATCTCAAGAGGTTGGAAAAGTTTTTTGTCGGCATAATTTTGTAACCCATTTGGAACATATTTGTCCAAAATATCTCCAGTTACCACAACGCCAGCCGTGAAATAATTCCAGTTTTTTCCGATTTTATTCTCCGTCATTGGCAAATCCAAAGTGAACTTGACCCAATTATCTGTCGGATACATATTTTCTTCGTTACCTGCCGAATCAGAATCTGCGTCATTTCCTTCAAAAGCAGAACTCATTGTCAACAAATTTTTGAGCGTGACGCTATCTTTTTTCGAAGAATAATTTTTGAATTGTTTCAAATCATAGAAATCCTTCAAAGTTTGATTTTCATTTTTGATGTAACCATCTTTGATTGCAATGCCCATCAACGCTGAAGAAAATGATTTTCCGACTGAACGCGTATCATTCAAACTATCTCTTCCGTAACCGTTGAAATATTCTTCCAGCAACAATTTTTCATTTTTGATGACCACAATTCCTGTGATTTCTCGGAATCTATTTTCAGCAATCTTTTGATTTAATAATCTTATTGTTTCCTGATTAATTTTATCATCAGAAACATTCCAGCCACTATTCGGTTTGATTTTTTGAATTGCTATTTGTTCCTCGGATACATACTTTTTCGGCACAATTAATTGAATTTTGCCAGATGCAATCACGTTTCCAACTTTCAAAGTTGAAGTTTTTAAATAAGGTTTGATTTCGATTTTCAAAGTGTGAGTTCCGACTTCCAACGCATCTACTCCACCGTTGGCAAAATAAAACCGAGACCAAAGATATCTTCCCCAAGAATCTTCATTTTGGGTATTCAGAAACGGAATTCTAAAATTGGTTTTGACTTTTTTATCAGCAACTTTTCCAGCTCCGGAATTCAGATTTTCGGTATAAAGTAATTTTCCATCAACATAAAAATTGAATTGGTAATTTCCTTTTTTGAGCAATTCATCAGCAGTTAAAGAATCATCCAATGGATGGAGATAATTGGCCAAAGAATTAGCCATAAAAACCCGAACATCAAAATCTTTATCCTCCTGAAACGTCATCGTTTTTAGCAAATCAGATTCTTTCAAATTGTCCAGCGCAATAACTTTATCGAGAAAAACGATTTGGTTTAAATGATTTTTCTGAACTGAGTTTTCGATTTTTTCAGGTTCGATGATATTGTTGATTTGACTAAAGGAAAGTCCGAAAACGAACATTGATATAAAAATGAAGCTTGATTTCATTGTAAATTTTATCTGACAAAAGTAGAACATCGATTTCAGAAAAAATAGAATGAAATTAACATCGATGATATTAACCACAACAGGCACAAAGATTTTCACAAAGAACACATCTATTTTGACTTTTGAGAAAATCAGTAAAGATTTTGTGACTTTTGTGGAGAAAAAATTTATTTCAGAATATTTTTAAATTTCAAAGGCGTGATTCCCATATTTTCCTTGAAACATCGGTTGAAATGACTTTGGTCTGCAAATCCACACTCCAAAGCAACTTCGGAAAGCGAATCGTTTTGATTAAGCAAAATCAAAGATTTTTCGACTTTCAGTTTTCTGATATATTCGCCCAAATTGCATTGAAAATATTTATAGAAATCCCTACTGAGATGCATTGGATGAATATTCAGAATTTTAGAAAGTTCGGTCAAATTTAATTTTTCCGTAAAACTCTCGTGAAGAATTTCATCAATTTGATTGACCCAAATTGGTTTCTTCTCAGATGAAAGTTTTTGATTGGATAATTGACTGAAAAGATTCAGCAAAATCTGATTAATACTGAGTTCAAAAGCGTTATCATTCAGTTTTGATTCTTTGAAAATCTGATAAATCAATAATTTAGACGCTGGATTTTTGATATTAAAACTTCCTTCCAGATTTTCCTTCGAAACCTGAAATTTCTCAAACCATTCTTCCGTGATTTCGAGATGAAAACCTCGCGTGAAAACTTCCGGTTTTATGTTATAATGCGCATCTTCCCAATGGTGATACAGCAAAGTTCCGGCAGAACAATCGTAGATTTCCTTCTTATTCCCTTCCGTCATACTTCCCTGAAGCAGAAACGTGAAATATGCATTTTCGTGGTAATGCCAATCGACGTAAGGATGCGTGTATTCGGTGTCCGTAATGGTCAATCCACCGAAGTTGAGCTTCTCATTGGTCTGCCCAAAAAATTCGCCATTACGAAGGTTTTTCATTATAGTTTTATTTTTAAATCCTCAATCTGACGGTACATTCTGTTGAAAAACAGTTTTCTATCTCTGTTTCCGGCGGTGTTCAGAGATTTACAGTTCTTGATTTGATGTTCAAAATAATTGAGTGTTTCCTTGCAGGTTTTGACATCATTGATTAATAAATAACCGAACATATTACACGGAATCGCCACAGTAGATTGCGCACCGTTTGAGATAAAAATATCATTGGAAAGGTGAACCAACTCGTTCTGGTAAACCTGAAAACGTGGATTGGTCTCGGTTTTATTCTCGATGTAATGAATCAAATTTTCTAATTCTTCCAATATCAAGCTGGCATCATTTTTTTTGAGAAGTCCGATTTCAAAATAGAATGAAATCTGCAACAGAATGCTGGAAATCGTCATATCATTCCACAATTCTATGACATTTTGTTTCTCGTAAATCTCCCGCAAAACATTGGTTTTCGAATTAAAAGGCTCGGGTTGAAAATCCTGAAACGGAATAAAAACCTGCTTAGAATTGAGCAAATTCATCCAGACATAAATTTTGAATCTCGATAAAGGCGTGTCCGAAACGGTGTAAAAAAACGGAATATCCTTCGCCGAATAGTAAATCACAGAATCTTCGGAAAAGTTAATGGAATTCAAAATATTCAAAGTGTTATCAAAAAACGAATGTAAATCTTCCGTTTCGTTGACGGCTTTCGTCTTCTTAACCAATAGATTATCTTTGTTTTCCAAAAATCTATCCAGAGAAATATTGTAATATTTTGCCAACTGTAAACTTTCTTCCAGAGAAAATTTAGATTTCATCGAGGTTCTTCTGTGCGACGCGTCGTAGCTGATGTTGAGGACATTCGCCAACTCGTCATTCAGCGATTTGTTCCCGATTTTGTTTCTGATTTCCCTCAATAAAAGTTCCTGATACACTTTTTGCGATTTTCACAAATTTAGAAAAAATATTAATTCTTTTCCGCATTGAGAAACTTTGATTTCAGAAATAATTTTGACTTATCAATTTTAAAATCAATGTTATGAAAACTTTTATTGTATCTGCATTACTTTTTTGTTTTAGCTTCTGTAAAGGACAAATCGGAAAAGATGAAGATTTGAAAAAACTGATTATGATTTTAGCCACAAGAATTGAAGGCACTTCTATTGACAATAAGGCTTTCTTTTCTGCTGGCCCAAAAATCCCAATAGATAAAAATTCAAATCATTGGATAAGTCTGAGAGGTCACTTTAATTGGTGGGATTTGGAAGGAAGAAAATTTATTGTTATTCCTGAACTTGATTATTTCTATAAAATAGCATCATTTGAAAAAAACAAAGATGTTATTAGAGGATTATACCTCGGTGCAGGAATAACTCCAAATGCAGTTTCTCCGAAATTAGGTATTAACTTTTATTATTTTTTTACCGCAGAATTGGGATATAACTTCGAATACAATCAATACAAACATTTCTCAACTGAAGGTTTTCGATTTTCATTTGGAATTAATCTCTTCTAATATTTACTATAAAACTCTTTAAAATGAAAACAATCCCTTATTTATTAATTTTATTAAGATTTCTTTCAGCAATCGCAATTCTGTATTTAGGATATTTTGTCGGAGAAAAATCAAGAACGACCATTTTAATCTTGATGTATTTCGGATTACTGACCGATATTTTTGACGGAATCATCGCCCGAAAAGTTGGCGTTTCATCAGAAAAGCTGAGAAGACTAGACAGTCAAACCGATTTGGTTTTTTGGCTGGCAATCGGATTTGCAACTTATTGGCTGAATTCAGAAATCATAAAAGACCATTGGAAAAGCATTTCGCTAATTTTTGGAATGGAAGCTTTGTGTTATATCATCAGTTTTTGGAAATTCGGGAAAGAGACTTGTACACACGCTTGGTTGTCGAAGTTTTGGGGATTGAGTTTATTGCTGACTTTCACGTTTTTGATTGGTTTCAACACAGCCAATTGGGCATTTTATTTATGTTTGATTCTCGGTTTCATTTCTCACATCGATGTCATTCTGATTATTTTGATTTTACCAAAATGGCAATTCGATGTTCCGAGTTCCTATCATGCTTGGAAAATCCGGCAAGGAAAAACCATCAAGAAATCGGTTTTATTGAATTAACATATTTCGCAGGAATTCAGTATTTCGACAATAAATTTTAATTCTGACCTCTAAAGTCTAATATCTAACATCTAATTACATTGATTTTTCCTAAATTTGCACTCACTTAATTTTAAAACAGAAACTTTACAAAAGTTTTACTAAAATGAAAAGACAGACTATTAAAGACCTTTTGGCAGATTACAAAAAAGTATTGCATCACGACATTACCGTTCAGGGTTGGGTTCGTGCGTTTCGTTCCAATCGCTTTATCGCATTGAATGACGGTTCTACGATTAATAATTTGCAAGTTGTAGTAGATTTTGAAAATTTCGACGAAGAAATCATCAAGAAAATCAATACAGCTTCGTCTTTGAAAGTCGTTGGAGAAGTGGTAGAAAGCCAAGGCGCAGGTCAAACGGTGGAAATCATCGCTAAAAAAATCATCATTTTAGGCGATAATTTCTTTGACGAATTGCAGGCGACGATTCTTCAACCGAAGAAACACAGTTTGGAGAAACTGCGTGAACAAGCTCATTTGAGATTCAGAACCAATGTTTTTGGCGCGGTTTTCAGAATTCGTCACTCGGTGAGTTTTGCGATTCATTCCTTCTTTAATCAAAATCAATTTTTCTACATCAACACGCCAATTATCACTGGAGCTGATGCAGAAGGCGCTGGCGAAATGTTTGGCGTTACGAATTTTGACCTTAATAATATGCCGAAAACCGAAGAAGGCGACATCGATTTCGCTCAGGATTTCTTTGGAAAAAAGACCAACCTGACCGTTTCCGGACAATTGGAAGGCGAAACTGCAGCGATGGGATTGGGAAGAATTTATACTTTCGGACCCACTTTCCGTGCAGAAAACTCGAATACAACGCGACATTTGGCTGAGTTCTGGATGATTGAGCCAGAAGTTGCTTTCAACAATTTGGAAGACAATATCGATTTGGCTGAAGACTTCTTGAAATACGTCATCAAATATGTTTTGGACAATTGCAAAGACGATTTGGAATTCCTCGATAAACGTTTTGAAGAAGAGCAAAAATCTAAACCGGAAAAAGAAAGAGCCAAAGAAGGCCTTATCGAAAAGCTGGAAAATGTGATTGCGAAAAGATTCAAGAGAGTTTCTTACACAGAAGCGATTGAGATTTTGTTGAATTCTAAAGAAAATAAAAAAGGAAAATTCCAATATCCTGTTGAAAAATGGGGAACCGATTTGCAGTCTGAGCACGAGAGATTTTTGGTAGAGAAACATTTCGAAAGCCCGGTTGTTTTGTTTGATTATCCAAAAGAAATCAAAGCGTTCTATATGAAACTGAACGATGACAACAAAACTGTTGCTGCGATGGACGTTCTTTTCCCAGGCATCGGAGAAATCATCGGTGGTTCTGAAAGAGAAGCAAGACTGGACGTTCTGAAAACAAAAATGGCAGAAATGCACGTGGACGAGGAAGAACTTTGGTGGTATATGGATACAAGAAGATTCGGTTCTGTACCGCACGCTGGATTTGGACTTGGATTGGAAAGATTAGTTCTTTTCGTAACAGGAATGACGAACATACGAGATGTGATTCCTTTCCCAAGGACTCCGAAAAATGCAGAATTTTAAATTCAAAAAATATTCAAATCCCATTCTTATCGAGTGGGATTTTTTATTGATAAAAACTCAGAAAAATTAAATTCCATAAATTTGAAAGTATTAAAATAAATCTCAATGAAAAAAATCAGTGTTTACATCTTGACTGTTGCAGCAACATTTTATTTGGAATCTTGCTCTACATCACAGAAAACCTCAGTAGAAGGACCGAAAAAAGAAGTAGAAGCGCCAAAGGAAATTAAAGAAGAAGGACTTAATATTTCTTATATGGACAAATCTGTAAGACCTCAGGATGATTTCTATAATTATGTTAATGGTGGCTGGATGAAAACTGCGGTGATTCCATCGGATAAGCCAAGCTGGGGTTCATTCAATGCTTTGAGGGAAGATGTAGACGTGGCGTCATTGGATATTTTAAATAAAATTCTTTCAGAAAAATTCAGTCCTAATTCCGAAGGTGAAAAAATCCAGGCATTGTACGGAACTTTCATCGATTGGAATAAGAGAAATGCGGAAGGCACAAATCCCATCAAATCTCAATTGGTGAAAATCGATGCCATTAAAAACGTCAAAGATTTGCAGAAATATTTGATTGAATCCACACCTTCCGGTGACAATCCTTTTTACGGATGGCGAGTGAGCGCAGATATGAAAAACTCTGTGATGAACGCTGTTTATCTCGGCGGACCGAGTTTAGGTTTAGGTAAAGATTACTATCAAAAAGTGAATGACGCCAACACTAAAACCCTAGCTGAATATAAAACTTACGTTGCGAAACTTGAAACAGTTCTTGGAAATAAAAATCCAGATGCAACGGCGCAGCAAATTGTTGATTTTGAGAAAAAACTCGCTCAAGACCTATTGACTTTGGAACAAGGCCGTGATGCCAATTTGCGATACAATCCTAAAACGGTTGAGGAATTAAAACCATTGGTAAAAAATGTCAACCTCCCAGATTATCTGAAAACGGTTGGTGTTAATACGGATAAAGTCATTATCGGAGAATTAAAATATTATCAAAATATGGATTCCTGGATGATCGATAAAAACATCGGCCTCATCAAAGAATATATGAAATATGACCTTTTGAATAACAATGCAGGAAATCTTAATCAGGATTTGGACAACATCCGTTTTGATTTTTATTCCAAATATCTGCAAGGCCAGCAGGAACAGCGTTCAATGGAAAAACGTGGACTTGGTGTCATCAATGGCGTTTTGGGAGAAGCTTTTGGTAAACTGTATGTTGAGAAATATTTCCCGGCAGAAGCGAAGCAAAAGATGCAAACTTATGTTGATTACATCAAAAAATCATTCAAACTTCACATAGAAAATCTGGAGTGGATGTCGCCTGTGACGCGAGAAAAAGCTTTGGAAAAATTATCCAAATTCAAAGTGAAGATTGCTTATCCGGACAAATGGAAAGATTATTCTAAACTGAATCTTCAATTGGCTTCCAACAATGGAACTTACTACAACAATCTTGAGAAAATCTCTGAATGGAATTATGCCAAAAATCTTGACAAAATAGGAAAGCCAGTTGATAAAACAGAATGGGGAATGTCTCCGCAAACCGTAAATGCTTACTACAGTTCTTCCAACAACGAGATTGTTTTCCCGGCAGCGATTTTGCAACCTCCGTTTTTCAATTTCAATGCTGACCCTGCGGTTAACTTTGGAGGAATTGGCGGCGTAATTGGTCACGAAATTTCACACGGATTTGACGACAGCGGTTCGAGATTTGACGGTGACGGAAATCTAAATAACTGGTGGACAGAAAGTGACAGAAAAAACTTTGACGAAAAAGTGGGACAGCTGGCTGCACAATATGATAAATATGAACCGGTGACAGGAAGTTTTGTGAATGGAAAATTCACGAGTGGAGAAAATATTGGAGATTTAGGCGGAATTAATGTCGCTTACACGGCTTTACAAATGTATCTGAAAGACTACGGAAATCCGGGAGAAATCAGCGGACTGACACAAGACCAAAGATTCTTTATGAGCTGGGCAACCGTTTGGAGAACCAAATCTACAGACAAGTATATGACGAATCAAGTGAAAACCGACCCGCATTCACCGGGTTATTACAGAAGTTTTGGTCCTTTGGTTAATATGGACGCTTTCCAAAAAGCATTCGACATCAAACCGGGAGACAAATTGTATGTTGCTCCTGAAAAGCGTATAAAAATTTGGTAAAAAAGCAAAAAACCTTCAGATTTTTCTGAAGGTTTTTTGTTAACTAAAATTAACACATCAAAAATCGTGCTAAACTTCTTGGATATCAAAAAAAAATTTTTAACTTCGTAAAGTTGATAATTAATTAACAAACACCAAAATTATGCTAAAGCAAAATCTACAAATGCGCCTCGGGCAAAAGCTCGCTCCACAACAGATTCAATTGATGAAATTGATTCAGCTTCACACGCTGGAATTCGAAGAAGAATTGGAAAGAGAGCTTGAAGAAAATCCAGCTTTAGAAAAAGTGACGGAGGAAAATACTGAAGAAGAATACACAAAAGCTGATGAGGAATTTGAAACTGAAGGCAATGACAGTATCGAAACAGATTTTGATGTGAATGAATATTTGTATGATGACGAGCCAAGTTACAAAACCTCGAGCAGTAACTACTCTGCCGACGATGAAGAGTTTGACAATCAATCGCTATTAACAGAAGGTCAATCGCTTTACGATTATCTTTTGGAGCAAATCCGCCTATCAAGTATTGACGATGAAGATCTGAAAATCGCGGAATATGTGATTGGAAATCTTGATACGGATGGTTATCTTAGAAGAGAAATCAAGTCAATTGTTGATGATTTGGCTTTCTCACAAGGGATTTATACAACTGTAGAAAAGGTTACTGATATTCTTGAAAATTATGTTCAGAAGCTTGACCCTCCGGGTGTTGGCGCAAGAGATTTGAGAGAATGTCTGCTTTTACAGATTGAGAAAAAGGTAAGTTCTGACTCCGCTGTTATTTTGGCTGGGAACATTTTGAGAAATCAATTTGATGCTTTGGCGAATAAACATTACAACAAGATTATTCAGAAATATGATATTGAGGAAGAAGATTTGAAAGACGCTTTGGACGAGATTTCAAGATTATCTCCAAAAGTAGGCGGAAACTTTGATACTCAGACCATTACCATCAACCAAGAAATCATCCCGGATTTTATGATCCAGGTTAAAGACAATCAAGTCATTCCAACTTTGAATAATAAAAACGCGCCTTCTTTAAGAGTTTCTGATGAATATAAAGATATCCTGACGACTTATTCTCACGATAAAAAATCTACGGAACATAAACAAGCTGCACTTTTCATCAAACAAAAACTGGATGCTGCGAAATGGTACATTGATGCGATCAATCAAAGACAAAATACGCTTTTACAGACTATTACAGCGATTGTAAAACTTCAGAAAGATTATTTTATTTCAGGTGATGAGAAAAACATCAGACCAATGATTTTGAAAGATGTGGCTGATATTACAGGGTTTGATATTTCAACGATTTCCAGAGTTGTAAAAAGTAAATACGCCGACACGCCAAACGGAATTGTTTACTTGAAAAACCTCTTCTCCGATTCATTGACGAATGACGACGGCGAAGAAGTTTCAACCAAAGAAATCAAGCAACATTTACAGGAAGCTATTGGCAAGGAAAACAAGAGAAAACCTTACACAGACGATGCTCTTGTAGGAATCTTGAAAGAAAAAGGTTATAACATCGCCAGAAGAACGATTGCCAAATACAGAGAACAACTCAACATTCCAGTAGCAAGATTGAGAAAAGAATTATAAAAACCAACCCCGAAATTATTTTTCGGGGTTTTTTATTTGTATTTAACATAGAATTTTCATCAAATTTAAAATATAATTAATAGTTCCGTAAAGTTATTTAGAAACGTTACAAACTATAGTTTTCTGACATTTCTCAATATTACTTGAGTCAACTATTTTCTAAATTTGTGAAAATTCAAAACAACAACAGAATTATGGCAGGGACTACGTCTTCTATAGGCAGAAAATATGCTATGGCACTTTCAGCAATGTTTTTGCTGATTTTTTTGGTAATGCACCTTTCCGTGAATTTATTATCGGTTTTCGGAGAAACAGCTTACAACAACGCCTCTCAATTTATGGGATACAATCCCTTGATTCAATTTTTGATGCAGCCGGTATTGATGTTTGCAGTGATTTTCCATTTCGTAATGGGATTCATACTGGAAATCAGAAATAACAGAGCGCGACCTGTAAAATATGCGATGAACAAAGGGGCAGCCAACTCAACCTGGATGTCTAGAAATATGATTATTACAGGTGCTGTAATTCTTGCATTTTTAGCTTTGCATATGTACGATTTCTGGTACCACGAGATGAATTACAAGTACATCGAAGGTCTTCCTGTAGAGGAAAATCGTTTCTGGGGAGATTTGCACAGCAAATTCGAAAGCCTTTGGAGAGTTGTACTTTATGTGATTGCATTTGTGCTTTTAGGTTTGCACCTGGCGCACGGCTTCCAGTCTTCTTTCCAATCTATTGGAGCAAGACATCCGAAGTATACACCATTCATCAAGGCTTTTGGAAATTGGTATTCAGTACTGATTCCTGCAGGTTTCATCATCATCGCAATTTATCACTTCGTTACTCAATAATAAAAAGTAAATTATGAGTTTAGATTCAAAAATTCCTCACGGTCCACTGAAGGACAAATGGAAAAATCATAAAGACCATATGAACTTGGTTGCTCCAAACAACCGAGACAAAATAGATATCATCATTGTTGGGACAGGATTAGCGGGCGGTTCTGCTGCTGCAACTCTTGCCGAGCAGGGTTATAATGTAAAAGCTTTCTGCTATCAGGATTCTCCAAGACGAGCGCACTCTATTGCTGCTCAAGGAGGTATCAACGCTGCTAAGAATTATCAAGGCGACGGAGATTCAACTTACAGGTTGTTTTATGACACCATCAAAGGTGGAGATTACCGTGCAAGAGAAGCTAACGTTTACAGATTAGCAGAAGTTTCTGCTAATATCATTGACCAATGTGTGGCGCAAGGTGTTCCTTTCGGTAGAGAATACGGCGGGCAATTGGATAACCGTTCATTTGGTGGTGTTCAGGTAAAAAGAACATTCTACGCCAAAGGACAAACAGGACAACAGTTATTATTAGGAGCCTATTCTGCAATGAGCCGTCAAATCGGTAAAGGTAGAATCCAGATGTTCAACCGTCACGAGATGCTTGACCTAGTCATTGTTGATGGAAAAGCAAGAGGAATTATCGCAAGAAACTTGGTTACTGGAGAAATCGAAAAACATTCTGCTCACGCAGTAGTAATTGCTTCTGGAGGATACGGAAATGTTTATTTCCTTTCTACCAACGCAATGGGTTCCAATGTTTCTGCAGCTTGGAAAATTCACAAAAAAGGAGCGTATTTCGCCAATCCTTGTTATGTTCAGATTCACCCGACTTGTATTCCGGTTCACGGAACTCAACAGTCAAAATTGACTCTAATGTCAGAATCTCTAAGAAACTCAGGAAGAATCTGGGTTCCGAAGAAAATTGAAGATTCTGTTGCCATCAGAGAAGGAAAACTGAGACCAGAAAATATCAAAGAAGAAGACAGAGATTACTATCTTGAAAGAAGATATCCTGCATTTGGAAACTTGGTTCCTAGAGACGTTGCTTCCAGAGCTGGAAAAGAAAGATGTGATGCTGGTTTTGGAATTGAAAACAATGACACTAAAGAAGGAGTTTACCTGGATTTCTCTACAGAAATTATGAAAAAAGGTAAAGAAGCAGCTATCGAAAAACATATTCATAACCCAACTGACCAACAGATTTATGACCTTGGTAAAGCTTGGATTGAGGAGAAATATGGTAACTTATTTGTAATGTACGAGAAGATTACTGCTGATGATCCTTATAAAACGCCAATGAAAATTTATCCAGCGGTTCACTACACAATGGGTGGTGTTTGGGTTGATTATAACTTGCAATCTACAATCCCTGGATGTTTCGTAATCGGAGAAGCGAATTTCTCTGACCACGGCGCGAACAGATTGGGAGCTTCTGCTTTGATGCAAGGTTTGGCAGACGGATATTTTGTTCTTCCTTACACGATTGCAGATTATCTTTCTGCAGATATCAGAACCGGAAAAATCCGTACAGATACTCCGGAATTCAACAATGCTGAAAAAGAAATTAAAGATAAAATTAATTTCTTCTTAACTAATAAAGGGACGCATACTGTTGACCATTTCCACAAACAATTGGGACACATTATGTGGAACAAAGTGGGTATGGGAAGAACGCCTGAAGGCTTGAGAGAAGCAATCAAAGAAATTGAGGAAGTTAGAAATAATTTCTGGAAGGACGTGCGAGTTCCTGGAGATGCAGACAACTTGAATCCTGAATTGGAGAAAGCATTCAGAGTGGCAGATTTCTTAGAGTTAGGACAATTGATGGCTATCGATGCATTGAACAGAAATGAATCTTGTGGAGGCCATTTCCGTGAAGACCACTCTACGCCGGAAGGAGAAGCAGAACGTGATGATGTGAATTACAAATATGTTGCCGCTTGGGAATATAAAGGTATGGATATCAACCAGTCTGTGGTTCACAAAGAAGACTTGGTATACGAGAATATCGAAGTTAAAGCAAGAAGTTACAAATAATCTCCATTCAAAAATATATAAATATGAGTGCAAAAAAAGGCTTAAATCTTACGCTGAAAATTTGGAGACAAAAAAATAATAAGTCGAAGGGACAATTCGATACCTATAAAATTTCTGATGTTTCTACAGATTCTTCATTCTTAGAAATGTTGGATATCCTGAACGAGCAGTTAATCAACGATGGCAAGGACCCGGTCGCTTTTGACCACGATTGCCGTGAGGGAATCTGCGGTATGTGTTCACTTTACATCAACGGTAGAGCACACGGACCGGATACAGGAATCACGACTTGCCAGCTGCATATGCGTCATTTCAAAGATGGCGAAACCATTCACATCGAACCTTGGAGAAGTGCTGCTTTTCCGGTAATTAAAGATCTGGTGGTTGACAGAAGTGCTTTTGACAGAGTGATGGCTGCCGGTGGATTCGTTTCTGTAAACACTTCTGGAAATACTTTGGATGCCAACGCAATCCTGGTTCCGAAAGAAGATGCCGACAAAGCGATGGATGCTGCAGCGTGTATTGGTTGTGGAGCTTGTGTAGCAAGTTGTAAAAACGGTTCTGCGATGTTGTTCGTAGGCGCGAAAGTGTCTCAATTCGCATTGTTACCACAAGGTCGCGTAGAAGCGACGAGAAGAGTTCTGAATATGGTAAAAGCAATGGACGAAGAAGGTTTTGGAAACTGTTCCAACACCGGCGCTTGCGAAGTAGAATGTCCAAAAGGAATTTCTCTTGAAAACATCGCAAGAATGAATAGAGAATATGCATCAGCAAACCTTTCTACAGCTAATTCTTAATATTAGAAATTAGATTTTAGAAGCTAGAAATTAGACTTCTTTAAAAATATAAATCCGTTTGAGTTTTTCAATCGGATTTTTTATGAATGTAATTTGGGCAGCTTTTCCGCCTTCCGCTCCCAATCTTTTTTGCAGGAAGATTCGACATTAAATAGAACTATAAGTAAAAGCAAAAAAGGATTTCCGCTCAAGTCGGGCTGCGGGATTCAACATAAAACCCCCGTTGAGTTATAAACACAAAGTTTGTCATCCTGTAGGAATCTCAGCAGTCTAGATTCCTGCGGAATGACAAAAAACTGCTTAGATTGAATTATCATTCAAATAACTTAAAAATTGATTAGCTAGATCTGCGAGAGTTTATAAATCTAGTGATTAATCCAAACTTCCCATATAAAACAATCCCAAACATTGCTGGTTTTCTTCGATGGTCAGAGATTTTCTCAGTTGCTCAACGATTTTCGGGGAACTCCAGTAGCAACCGATGTTGTTGGCTGTGCAAGTCAAATACATATTTTGAACCGCCATAGAAACGGCCGAAATCTCCTCCCAATCCGGAACCAATTTGCTGAAATTCACAACGATAGAAACTACCACATTCGCCTTAGAAATCTTGAATCCAATATCATCATATTTCTTTTGCAAAAACTGACTTTCTGGCGTTACGTTTTTGTAAATGCTTTGAAGTTCCAGTCCCAGTTTTTGTTTCTCATCGCCTTTGAAGGTTTTGAAACGCCAGGGTTTGGTACGTTTGTGATTCGGAGCCAAAACGGCGCTGTTTAGGATTTCGTCGAGAATATGTTGAGGAATTTCTTTCTCGGAGTAATCTTTTGGGAAGATGCTTCTGCGCTCTTCTATGATTTGTTTTAAAATTTTAGCATTTTCCATATTCAAAGATACGAGAATCAGGGCAAAAGAAAAAAATGAAAGATTCGGCGTAAACCACCCCGACAAAAATTTGGAAAATTTTTGTCGCCCCTCCGAGGGAGAGGGATTTTTATAAGATTTCTACGATTTCTTGGCTGATTCTGTTAAGCGTAAAAGAATCTCCGGATTTCATTCCCATCATAGTTTGTGCCATTGGGCTTTCTGGGGAGATAGCGTAGAAACGGTCACCTTGGAAGAAAAATTCGCCTAAAGAAACCGAAATGTAAAAACGTGCTTTGTTTGTGATAACCAACGAACCTAGTTTCACTTTGTCTGAAACCGAATTCAGAACTCGGCGCATTCCTTTCTGCATATTTTTCAGGGAAACCATTTGCTTGTCCAAAAGATAAATTTCTTCCTGAATTTCCTCTCTTATCGAATCGTATTTTGATGTTTTTTTGATGTCTCGGCTGGCTTCCAACGAGAAATTAAGGTAAAACTCCAGCGTTTTTACCTTTCCCGAAATAGAATCATTGACGAAATTCCGCAACTCAGTTTTATCGTAAACCGTCTTCTGCATAAGTCCAATTTTGAATAAAGATAATAATTAATAAAATAAAAAACCTCTCTAAAAATTTAGAAAGGCTATATTTCGAATGGGAAAATCATAAATTATTCCAAAATCAAAGTGGATTACTTCTTATTGAAATGATTCCAAACTGTTCTCGTAATATCTGCAATGAGTTTCTCAGTATTTTCTCGAGTTTCAGTGATGTTTTTCAAGTAAACGGCCAAAGCCAAATGTTTTCCGTTTGGAAGTTTTATGATTCCGATATCGTTCATCGCAACTCGCATATTGTCATCGTTTGTTCCAGATATTCCGGTTCTGTGTGCCAATTCTGTTCCCGCCGGAAGTCCTGCTTTCATCCAAGTAATTCCCCGTGAACATTCGACCATCAATTGATATAAATAGTTGGTCGATTTCTTTTTGAGAATTTTTCCTTGATAAAATTTTTCAAGCAATTCTGTTGTTGCCATCGGCGTTGTTGTGTTGATATACAGGTTTTCCCAAGTCCGCATTTCCTGCTCGTTGACTTTTATCGTAAAATCTTTGATGCCTTGTTGATTGATGAATTTCTGAACCGTTTCAGTTCCGCCAATTAATTTTAAAAGAATGTCACAACCGTTATTATCGCTGTGAGAAACGGTATAGCGTAATAATTGGTCTACTGTCAAATCCATATTTCCATTCGGGAATTCTTTAAGAATCGGACTCCACGTATCTTCCTGCAAATCTTCTTTCCTGATGAAAATTTTCTGACTCAAAGCCAGTTTGCCTTTGTCTATTTCATTTAGAACTGTCAACGCAATATGGAATTTGAACACGCTCATCATCGGCATCAGTTTGTTTCCGTTGATGCTCAAAGAATCTTTATCTTCAATTCCTTTGATAGAAATTCCGACCGTTGCATTTTTCGTAGCAATGATTTGGTTCAGTTCTTTTCGAAGTTCATTTATATTTTGGGCAAAAGCATGAACTGAGAAAAGAAGGAGATAAAGTAGAGTGATTGTTTTCTTCATTGAATTAGGAAAAAAATCTAAAAGATTTTTGAGTTGTTTATTGATATTCGAGAGCCTCAGACTGACAATTGTTTCACATTTTGAAGGTTTAAATCAAACACAGTCTCAGTATTTTTGTTGAATTCTCAAAGTTTATTTTGATATTTCAAATTACTCCAAAAGATCAGGTCGTCTTTCCTTAGTCACTCTCAGTGCTTCTTCATAAAGCCAATCTTCAATTGCTGAAGTATTTCCACTTAGTAAAATCTTCGGGACAGACAAGCCTTTGTAAGTTTCTGGTCGCGTATAAATCGGTGGAGAAAGCAAATTGTCCTGAAAACTGTCTGTCAATGCACTTTGCTCGTCATTCAAAACGCCGGGCAACAATCTGATAATGGAATCTGCCAAAACACACGCAGCCAATTCTCCGCCAGTCAAAACATAATCGCCGATGGAAATTTCTTTGGTAATATGAAGGTCACGCACGCGTTGGTCAACACCTTTGTAATGACCACAAAGAAAAATCAGATTTTTTTTGATAGAAAGCGTGTTGGCAATCCTTTGATTTAGAGTTTCGCCTTCGGGAGTGAGATAGATGATTTCGTCATAATCTCTTTGAGATTTCAGTTCAGAGATGCAGATGTCCAGAGGTTCGACTGTCATTATCATTCCTGCGCCACCGCCGTAAGGTTCGTCGTCTATTTTGCGGTGCTTATTGGTGCTCCAGTCTCGTATGTTGTGAAAATGCACTTCTGCCAAACCTTTTTCCATTGCTCTTTTCAGGATTGAGGTTTGGAACGGGCTTTCCATCAATTCAGGAAGTACACTTATGATGTCTATTCGCATAATGATAAATGATAATTGATAAGCGATAAATGATCATCTATCAATCATCATTTATCATTTATATTATTGTTCTGTCGGATTTTTTCTTGAGGGCGCAATAATCAGCCTTAGTGAAGAATCTTTGTTGATATAACTCCACATCCAGTTGAAGAAAATGGCCAGTTTGTTTCTGACACTCAGAATCAGCATCAAATGTAAGAACATCCACAGATACCACGCAAGAAAACCTTGAAATTTGAAGTTCGGAAGGTCCACAACTGCTCTGTGTTTTCCAATTGTGGCCATAGAACCGCGGTCGATGTATTCATATTCTTCCCAGTCTTTTACAGAATCTTTCTTAAAGTTTTTGGCTAAATTTTTTCCCTGATTGATGGCCACATTCGCCACCTGAGGATGTCCTTGCGGATATTTTGGCGTTTCCATATAAGCAATGTCACCAATCGCGAAAATATTATCAAAACCTTTGACTTTGTTGTATCTGTCAACGATATATCGATTTCGGACTAAGTTTTCTTTATTAAAATCATCAATGATATTTCCTGTAACTCCAGCTGCCCAAATCACGTTGTTGGTCGGGATTGAATTGCCGCTTTGCATATTAATCACTTCGCCGTCGTAATCTGTAACGCGTTCATTTTTAAGGAATTTGACGCCGAGTTGTTTGAGGTAAACTTCTGCTGCATCCTGAGATTCCTGACTCATTGCTTCCAGCGGTTTGTCGCCGGCGCTGATGAGTACAATATTGAGGTCAGAAAAATTCATCCTTGGATAATCTCTTGGGAGAATGCTGGTTTTCATCTCAGAAAAAGCACCTGCGAGTTCTACACCGGTTGGTCCGCTTCCAACGATAACGAGATTCCAGTTGCCATCGTCGCTGGATTTTCTTTCGATAATCATCTTTTCGAAAGTCATCAAAATGTGATTTCGGATGGTGATGGCTTCCTGTGTATTTTTCATCCCAAGAGCCAATTCCTGCATCTTTTGATTACCAAAGAAATTGGTTTTGCAGCCAGTTGCGATCACAAGTTTGTCATAAGTGAAAATGCCGTCTTCGCCGATAATTTTGTTTTCAGACGGAATGATTTTCTTAACCTCGGTCATTCTAAACTGAATATTTTTCGACCTCTGAAAAATTTTTCTGAACGGGAAAGAGATATTGGAAGGCTCGATTCGGCCAGTTGCAACCTGATAAAACAAAGGCTGGAACATATGATGGTTCATCTTGTCGATGACCATTACTTTGTATTTTCCTTGATTGTTAAGATGTTTTGCAAGCTGTAATCCTGCAAATCCACCGCCGATGATGACTATCTTTTCCCTCATTGTGAAATTTTTATAAAATTAAGGTTTATTTTCCGATTCCGATGATGCAAAAATGATGCTTAATATTAAGAATATGATTTTTATTATAAAAAAGAAAACCTGCTAAAGTCATTTAGCAGGTTTTAAAAATATCAGAAATGATTTATTAATTTTTATAGAAACCGTTAGTTGCGATTCCTGATTTGAACGATTTGATTTGTGCTCCGGTTGAAGCATTGTAAACGTAAGATGTGCTTTCTCCTGTAAAGCTGGCATTAGATACAAAAATTCTTCCATCTATAACATCAAAACCATAAGTCGATCCTGTTGCGGTAAATAATGTTTTAGCGTTAGAAGTTGATGAAATTGTTTTAGAATAGACTTTATTAGCTAAGTCAAGGAAGTAGAAATTGCCAGAGTCAATTCTAAGTTTTTGAACATTCGCTATTCCTGTCAGTGTTATTGTTGTGAAACTTCCGTTTGTAGGATTGATTTTGTAAATGTAAGAATCTGTATCTGTTGATGATAAAGCGTACGCCGAGCCTTCATAAGTAACCAGATCTTTAATAATCCCGGCATCTGGCAGGGTAACTACTTTGTCTATCGTATTGGTTGTCGGTTTTACGATTGTTAATGTGTGGCCGGTTGGCAATTCATTCCAATTGCCGTCATAACCAGTCCCATCTGTCTGAACAACAATATTTCCACCAGCTTCAACTACTTTTTCTGCATAGCGATCAAAGTTGATACTTTTGATGAATGTGTTATCTGCATTGTTGTAAATGTTTAATCTTTTAACATCATCAAAGTTGTTGTTTGTAACATAAAACTGACTTTCTGTAAAAGCGATATATCTTGGATTAACAAGATTAGAAGATATGACGGTATTTTTCTGGAAAGTAAAGCGGTTTGCGACAACAATTTTATTGCTGTTATTGATAACTAAATATGCATTAGTTCCTTTGAATCCAATACTCTGAAAAACATCACCAAGATCTTCATTGTTAGCAAGTTTGTAAATGTCTGACTTTGTTGCGCTTAAATCAGAAGCAATAAAATCGACACTTCCACTTGGTGTTCCATATTTTCCTTCGTTAGAAACCAGGATGCCACTATAAGATGTTTCCTGATTATTAAAATCAAAATCATCGTCTTTACAAGAAGCAACTAATAATGATGTTGCTAAAAAACAGGTAAAAAATTTGTTGAATTTCATATAGAATTATTTATTGTTAAAAATTTAATTTCAGATTGACTGCATAATTTCTTTTCGGCATAAAATAATAATCAACCGTTTGATAGACCTGATTGGCGATATTATTTACTTTAAAACCTACTTGAAGTATAGATGATAACTTTGCAGTAATTCCGGAGTTGAGAATCATATAATCTTCGATTGATTTTCCTTCATTATCCTCCACAAAAGTTTTTCCGTTGTAAAGTGTTTGCACAAAAAATCCAAAGAATGAATATTGATAATCGATGTTTAAATTCGCTCTGTGAAGCGGAACATACACCATTTGTTTTTGATTTTCCAAATCTATTGATTTTGTGAAGGAATAGGATAAACTGCTTTTCAGGTTATGCCTTCCAAAATTTTTATCGAACGATAGGTTAGTCTCAACACCGTAGGCATCCACTTTTTTAACGTTGGTTGGTGACCAGATGTTAGGCGAAGTTTGTTTCCACACAATGTCATCAGTGATGTGCATATAATAAGGCGTGATTCCGAGTTTGAAGCTTCGATAATTGAAAATGTGCGACATCTCTGCCTGGTAGGAAGTTTCTGCTCTCAAATCAGGATTGCCGCCTGGTTGCCAATACAAATCATTAAAAGTTGGTGCACGGAAATTCCTTGAGATACTCAAAGTAGATTGATACCAATCATTGAACAAATATTTTCCACTTGCCGAGAACAAAATGGGACTTTTATAGTCTTCTACAATTTCCTGTTTTGCACCCAGATCCAAATAGAATTTTTGCGATAGATTATTTCTGTAAAGCAAAGAAAAGCTTCCCAGATTTCTTTTTGGAGTTTTGATTCCCGAGCCAAAACCTTCGGCTTCATTATATTGATATTCTGAGATTAAATTGATGGATGACTTATTTGATATTTTAAAATCAATATCATTTTTGACGATATATTGTTTGCCGGTTCCGCCGCTTGTTTTGGTTTTATTGATGTCTCCGAAATATTGAAAATTGTCTTCCAAATAAGCAAGTTTCAGATTGTTTCTAATTTTTCCGGTGCGAAATTTCCAGCCAGCTAAACTTCGGAAAGTCTGAACCTGATATTTGGTTTTGGTTTGATTTTCTGAGAAAATAGGGTAGTGCTGGTCACTGTCATAATGCTGACTTTGCCAATAGAGTTCGTTATTTGGATTGATTTTATACGCTAATCCAACATTGAAACTGGTATTCTGATATTCGCCGTTTCTGTTGATGAATTTCTTTTCCGGAACTTCATACTCATTCTCACTTTGCGTATGGTTGATGTTAAAATTGAAGCTAAAATTTTCGTTACTTAATTTTGCCGTCGCAAGCGAGTTTATGGTTGCAAAAGAACTGTATTCAGAAAATAAAGTTCCACTAAAACCTTGGTTGAAATCAAGAATATTATTGAGGTGAATAGAGCCGCCAATCGCACCGCTTCCGTAGATCACGCTTCCGCCGCCATATTTGATCCCGACATTTTCATAACTCAGAGCGTTCATATTGTTGATGTCACCTTGACCCAGAAAAATCGAATTGATATTGATTCCGTTCCAGACAAAAGCAGTTTGTGAAGCTGTAGTTCCACGGAAAGATGGCGACGAGGTGGCGCCACGCCCGTTTTCTTTGATATAAATATTGGATTGAAATCTCAATAAATCTGATAAAGAAGTAGAGTTTTCCAGAATTTTATCAGAATTGATATTCGAAATTTTTGAGGTCTTTGAAACTTTACCGAATTGATTATCAATGACTACAGTATCAATCAAAATTTCCTGAGCGGAAAATTGACCAGCTGATAAAATGAAAAAGAGTGCAAAAATAAGTTTCTTCATAATCTGCCTTTCCTCCGAAAGCATCTATTTTAAAAATTATCCTTGGCAGGTCTCCTGACTTTCGCTGATTTTGCGCCTTCTCGTTCTTTTCAGAACAATGGCATTTAGCAAAAACATTTAAAAATTTAATTATTAATTTTTCATTATTAATTAAATCTGTTGCGATTTACAGTTGCGGGGACAGTTGAAGAATTACACTTCATTCCCATTTAATTCCGAATAAAATATACGGAAACCATAGTCTGCAAATATATTATAATTTATAGTAAGATAAGAATTTAACTCACAAAAAAATGCTGCCTAGTAAGGCAGCATACAATAAAATAATTATGAAAAGGTTAATTTACTTTTTAATGATTTTAAAAGATTTGTTTTCTTTTTCACTGTTGGTTTTCAGGATATAATTTCCTTTTGGCAATCTTGTAGTTTTCAGGACGGATGATTTTGCATTCGTATTTTGTTCCATTACTTTTTTGCCGGACATATCATAAATTTCAACTTTGTTTATCTTCTTGTCAGATTTGATGTTAAGATTATCGCCAACAGGATTTGGATAAACCTTAATGCTGTTTTTGGAGACGTCACTGGTTGCCATTAATTGATCAACGTGGATGTTGAAAACGCAAGTGTCTATAATCACACCGTCTTTTACCAAGTTGTGAATAATCACATTATCACCGATTGGAAAGTCTGAGCCGGATTCTTTTCCCTGAACCAAAACTACAGCCGGTGCAGCAGATGGGCATTCATAATACACTTTGAAAACGCCATCGATACCGTCTTTCACTGTCCAGTTGACACCATTGTTGCCTGAAGTGTATGTGTTGGACGTTGTTCCGTCATTGATTTTAGATTCCCAGGAAACTATTGGTCCTTGTCCTTGCATTGCTACCCAGTATTTCCCGCTTTGCAGTTCTACGGTTTCGGGTAATTTTATGGAAACCTCAAAAATGGCATCTCCGCTAGAGGATGTTCCTATTTGGGATTGAGATTCATAAGTAAGGTTTTCAAATGATTTTACAAGTTGTCCCGGCTGGCCATTGTCGTCTTTATAAATATTAACTGAAGTTCCATAAGAAAATCTAATGAAGTTCGGTACAATTTTATTGACTTTCATAGTCTGTCCGGCTGGAACAGTGAAATCGTTTGCTACCAAGCTGTTTGTAAAACCCGTATATCTTTCGCCATTTTTACTTGGATAAGTAATATTGCAAGTTGCTGTAGCGTTTCCGGAGCAAGAGAAAGGAAGGTTGTAGTTCACTTTAGCAGTTGTTCCGCCAGGAGTTGTATTAGCATTGATATCTGCAGGGCAGGTAAAGTTACATCCAGGATCGTCCATTCCATTGGTAATATTAAATGTATAATCTTCCGCCTGTCCGGAATTATAATAATATCCTGATGCGCCTGTTGGCCAGAACATAGAATAGGCTGTAACAGATTCCATTTTCAGAACTCTTACTCTTGTGTTTCCGTTGATCGCATTTTGAGGAATCGTGATTGGGAATTGTGTGAATTTTTCATCCATACCAGTTGAGCCAAAGATGAAACCTTCACTGATTATTTCATTGTCTTCATCCAGGATACCATTGTGATTCCAGTCTATAAAAAGAGTATACGTGTCTGGTGCATAGTCTGTCCGGTTCTGACCTTTTATTTTAACATTATAAGTTTGACCAGCCTGCAGATTGAATACTTTATCAGTCATATCTTCATAAAATTCAGAACTGTTAGGATCTGAGTTATATCCTGTACCGTTCACTTCAAATCTGGTAATTGGTGTTGGAGGTATGGAATTGTCTACCTTACCTATTGGATCGTATGATTGCGGGTTTGGATTATTTGGCAAAACTGTAAATTCCGTAGTTCCGTAATAATTGGTTTCAAATTGCTCTATGTTGATTCTCCATTTTCCAGCAATGTCAGGCATTGTATCTCCCCAAGGATAGGTTGGCATATTTCCGTTGAAAGAGATTTCAAACTCTCCTTTCTCATCTGCAAAATACTGACCTGTGATTCCCGAACCCGATTCATTAGGAGAGAAAAGATGAACCACAACCTGTGCATTGGGTTCAAAATTGCTAGCATGAATTTTTAAACCAAAATCAAAAAACTGATCCATTTTTAACTGCTTAAAGTTGGTAGTAACAGGGATGATATCATTGTCACTTTTTTTAACTGTAAGGTTGGCATTGGCAGTTTTGCCACTTGCATCGGTAGCTTTTACAATGTGCGTCCCTAGTATAGATTTATTTTTTTTAGCACTGATCTGAATAGAAAACTTCCCTTCATTATCTGCTGTTCCTTCAAAATCTCTCCATCTTTTTCCGCTTGGGTCAGTCGAGTAAACTGTAACTTTTGAATTGGGGGTAAAGCCTGTTCCAAGAACCGGAAATCCGCCTGACCAATACCACCATTCGTCTATAGTGCCTTGGGTATCAGATACCAGAGACGTATCTAATGTAATTTGCTGAGCATTGAAAAGCCCGAAAAATAGCAATATCAAGCTTCTTAATAGTAATTTTACACTCATTTCTTTATTTTTTTATGATTAATTGATACAATGTTACAAGTATGTGAGAAGTTTTCAATTTTTTATCAAGTAACAATATGAATACTCGGATTTAAATATGGTAACATTTTATATACAAAAGATTTAATTATTTGATTTTCAGTAATTTATAATATTATGAAAATTAATAAAAAAATAATCCTAACTTTGATCATTACTTGTAGATATGCGGAATGTTTTAGCACTGTTTTTGGTATTTTTCACTTTGTTTTTTAGTGCGCAGAATCCTTCCAAAAATTCTGATGTCTATGTAAAACGGCTCATCAATCTGATTCGGGAAAATAACAATAACCGACTGAAATCTATGAGCTACATACAGGAGGCTCTTCGTTTTGAGAAAGAAATTGCAGATTCAACACGCATCGAGCTTTTTGTAACTGCAGGAAATTGTTACAAAGACCAGGAATCGTTTTATCTGGCACTTAGTTATTACTACAAGGCATTGGAAATCAAGAATGAAAAAGATTCCAGCCGCTCTTTTTCTATTCTGAATAATATTGGGGGTTGCTATTATTTAATGGGCAATTATAAAAAAGCCCGTCATTTCTGGGAATTGGCTCTCAAAAAATTCGAATCCAACAAGGCCAGTCAAAGTGTTGAAGGGTCTTTGATATACAACAATCTGGCAGTTTTGGAAAAAGAACACGGCAACTACGCGCGCGCGCTTGAGATGCTGAAGGAGTTCAAAAAGCGCAACGAAACCCTGAAAGACACTTTCAACATTATCATCGCTTATGAAAATATTGCAAGTGTGAATGTGAAATTGAAAGAAACAGATTTGGCTGTTTCTAATCTTTCAAAAGGGATCAGTCTTGCTAAAAAAATCAAGTCAGACTATGACATTGCAAGCCTTTATACAGATATCGGAAGCATCTACCTTTCGCAGTCAGCGCAACGTGATTCATCGTATTATTATCTTTCAAACGCTTTTAATATTTCTAATAAAAGTGATTTCTCCGATATCAAGTTATCTTCCTCGGAAAAGCTGGTTTCTTATTTTGAAAATCTCAAAGATTACAAAAGCGCACTTTATTATCTTCACGTTGCAAAATCTCTGTCAGAAGTCACCATCAACAAAGAAAATGCAAAAAAAGTGTCAAGACTTGAATCTGAATTTGAAGAGAAAAACAAGCAGAAAGAATTATTTCAACAGCAGAAAAAAAGAGAGCGATACTTTACTTTCGGGATGATTATCTTACTCTTGTTTTCTGTGATTGTGTTCCTGATGTTCAAGCTTCAGAAAAGCAAATCCGAAAAAAAAGTGGCGGAAAATAAACTTCTCGCTAAAAAACTGGATGAGAAAAACAAAGAACTGGCAAATAACGCTGTCAAAATGATGCAGGCTTCTGAGATTTTCCAGACCACACAAAAGGAACTCAACGAAATGGATCCGAAGTACGAAGACGACCGAAAGATGATTTCCAGAATCATTATGGATTTCAAAAAAGGTTCACAGGCACTCAATAAATCCGAGTTTGATAAATTGTTTATAGAAACCGACGAAAATTTTTACAAAAAATTACTTGATAAATATCCATCGCTTACCAAAAATGAACTTCGGCTTTGTGTGTTTCTCAGACAAAATCTTTCGTCCAAAGAAATCTCCGCTATCACGCAGCAAAGTCCACACAGTATTGTGGTAGCAAGGTCCAGATTGAGAAAAAAACTAGGGCTCGAAGAATCTCAGAGCATCAGTAATTTTTTAATTCAATTTTAAACTCATTTGAAAGGAGTCAACGGATTCGTAGAAAGACTGCAGCGGTTTTGGAAACGATTTTTCATTGGCTTCCATCCTGTTAACTATCAAAAACTCATTCTCTTTGGCAAATTCTTTAAACTCTTTTTCAGAATCGATGTCAACCAAATTGATTTCTATCGTCATATTTTTATGCGTCAGTTTATGATTTATTATTTTTGAATTAATAATATAATCGTTCCATTTTTCAGGAATTGATGTGGGGAATTCATACAATTTTTTCCAGATAAAATCATTACCTCTTTGTTTGATAAGGAATTGATTTTGATACTTCACAAAAAAATATTTCAGACTCAAATCCGAAACTTTGACCTTTTTAGTTTTCACAGGAAATTCCGAAATTCTTCCGGTTTGGAAAGCGATACAATCATCGTTTACGGGGCAATCACCACAAAATGGATTTTTCGGTTTACAAATCTCAGACCCAATATCCATTATCGCCTGATTGAATTCGCCTGGTTTATCTTCTGGCATTATCAATAAAGCCAAATCTGAGAAATATTGGAAAGCCTTCGAGCCCGAAATATCAAAATCATCCGCAAAAATCCGCGATAAAACTCTGTAGAAGTTACCATCCACCGCAGGAACTTTTTCTTCAAAACAGATACTAGCAATCGCAGCAGCGGTATATTTCCCGACACCTTTCAGTTTCAAAATATCATTATAATGATGAGGAAATTCGCCACCGAATTCTTCCACAACCTGATGCGCCGCTTTGTGCAGATTAATTGCCCTGGAATAATAGCCAAGTCCTTTCCAGTATAACAAAACGTCATCTTCAGAAGCCTGATGAAGCTCTTTTACCGTCGGGAATCTTTCAATAAAACGGAGATAATGACCGAGGCCTTGTTTTACCTGCGTTTGCTGCAAAACGATCTCGCTTATCCATATATTATAAGGAAGCTGGTTTTCTCTCCAGGGAAGTTGTCTGGCATTGCTATCATACCACTTTGTAAGCTTTTTTCCAATGTGAAGAAAATCAGCATTTTGTTTGTTTGTTTTCAAAAATATGTCTTATATTTGCACACCAAAAATATAAAGAATTTTAGAAAATGACAAAGGCAGAATTGGTAAATACCATCTCGAACAAGCTGGGAGTAGAAAAGAATGATACACAGAAAGTTATCGAAGCATTCATGCAAGAAATCAGAACCTCTATGTATAATGGAGATAATGTTTACTTAAGAGGATTTGGTTCTTTTATTATCAAAACCAGAGCGGCTAAAACAGGTAGAAATATTTCTAAGAATACAGCTATAGAAATCCCTGCACATAATATTCCTGCTTTTAAACCTTCAAAAACTTTTGTTGAAAAAGTTAAGACCAAAGTTGCAGTAAAATAATTAATTGAATATTAACAGTATAAAAAATATATAAATTATGCCAAGCGGAAAAAAGAGAAAAAGACACAAGGTTGCAACTCACAAAAGAAAGAAAAGAAGAAGAGCAAACAGACACAAAAAGAAAAAATAATCTGTATTTTTTCAGTCTTAAACATATTAAATATAGTTGGCACTTTGCCAGCTATATTTTTGTTTTATATTTACAACCTAATCCTTAATAAAAACCTTTTTATGAAGTTATGAAGAAAGAACTGATTATTTCCAATGAGGGAGATGCTTCAAAAATAGCTTTATTGGAAGATGGCCGTCTTTTTGAGCTTCACGAGCAAGAGACGAAATCTGATTTTGTTGTAGGTGACCTTTTTCTGGGCAAAGTCAAAAAACTGGCGCCCAATCTTAATGCAGCTTTCGTAAACATCGGGACAGATAAAGATGCTTTCCTGCACTATCAGGACCTCGGTCCGCAGTTCCAGTCTTACCAAAGATTTCTGAAAAATACGATATCGAAAAAACAACAATCTCCCAGTCTTAAAAGTTTTGAAACTGCGAAGGACATCGATAAAATGGGAACTGTTGATAAAGTTTTGACGGCGGGCGACCTTGTCCTCCTTCAAATCACCAAAGAACCGATTTCTACCAAAGGACCGCGTATTTCTACGCAAATTTCTCTTACAGGTCGTTTTTTGGTTTTGATTCCTTTCGATAACAAGATTTCAATTTCCAAAAAAGTAGCCGACCCCGAAGAAAAAAATCGTCTGAAAACTTTGATAGAAAGTATCCGTCCGGAAGGTTTCGGCGTGATTATCAGAACGGTTGCAGAAGGGAAGAAAGTAGCTGAGCTTCATAATGATATGAATCAGCTGGTGAAAAAATGGGAATCGACGTTTAAGAATATTCAGAAAAATAAAGTTCCGAGTAAGATCCTGAGTGAAGAAGATAAAGCGTCTTCTATCCTTCGAGATAACTTCAACCAGGATTTTGTCAGCATCATTTGTGACGATGAAAAAATGGTGGAAGATATGAAAGCTTACATCGAAGTGATTGCGCCGGAACGTAAAAATATTGTTCAGTTCTACGATTCTCATATTCCTTTGATGGAATATTATAATGTCGAGAAACAGCTGAAGCAAAGTTTCGGAAAACACGTGAATATCCCGGCTTCCAAAGGTGCTTATCTTGTGATTGAGCATACAGAAGCGCTTCACGTGGTGGATGTGAACTCCGGGAACAACATCTCTTCATCATCAACCAACAAAATGCACGCGCTGACTGTCAATAAAATGGCAGCAACCGAAATTGCAAGACAATTGCGTCTCCGTGATATGGGCGGAATTATCGTGGTGGATTTTATCGATATGATAGATGCGGAACACAGAAAGGAACTTTACGAACATTTCCGTGACGAGATGAAACGCGACAAGGCAAGACATAAAATTTTGCCGCCTTCGAAATTTGGATTGATCCAAATGACGAGACAACGCGTTCGCTCCGAGAAGCACATAGAAACCAACGAAGAAAATCCGAATAAAGATGGCGAAATCATTGCGCCCATCGTGATTATCGAGAAAATGGAGGATTCTATCAGGACGATTATGCAAAAAGAAAAAGGAAAACTATACCTGCACGTGCATCCCTTTGTAGAAGCTTATCTTACAAAAGGTCTTGCCAGCATCCAAAACAAGTGGTTTTTGAAATACAAAAAATGGGTTACTGTGATTCCGAGAGATTCTTTCAAGATGCTAGAGTTCCATCTCTACAACGCGGAGAAAAAGGAATTAATTAGTTTCTCTAATTAAAAATTATAAAACAGACTTTTTTAAGTCTGTTTTTTTATGCTCGAAATTCAGAATTCAAAATAAAATTTCCTTTAACTAATATTTAACGCCCACAATCTGTTATTTAAATATAATTGTGATATTTTGGTCATAACTTTGATACTTAAACTTAAATTAAAAATATATGTCAGGAAAAATTTTATGGATTGATGATGAGGTGGATTTGCTAAAACCACACATCGTTTTCCTCGAAAATAAAGGTTACAGCGTTACACCAGTTAATAATGTCAATGAAGCGTTGGAACTCATAGAAAAAGAAAAATTCGACTTAACACTTCTTGACGAAAATATGCCCGGAATCTCCGGCTTGGAAGCAATTCCAATGATTAAGGAAAAAGACAATGCGCTCAAAATCGTGATGGTGACAAAGAGTGAAGAAGAGCACATTATGGAGCAGGCGATTGGTTCTCAAATCTCAGATTATATCCTAAAACCAGTCAATCCCAACCAAGTTTTATTGTCATTAAAGAAAATTCTACAAAGCGAATCGCTTGTTGAACAAAAAACAATCGTAGATTATCAGCAAGAATTTCGAAATCTGAGTATGGAATTATCATACCTCAGAACTTACCAAGATTGGGCAGAATATTACAAGAAAATCCTCAACTGGGAAGTCAAATTTGATAAAGTCTCGGATAACGAGTTCGCCGATTTGCTTCAAAACCAAAAAGAAGAAGCCAACATCCAATTCTCAAAATTCATCGAGAACAATTACGAAGATTGGCTTCACAGCAACGAGAAACCAATGATGAGCCACACGCTTTTCAAAGACAAAGTGAAGCCGGAATTAGAGAAAGAGAAAGTGCTTCTGTTAATGGTAGATAATTTGCGTTACGACCAGTGGAAAGTCATCGAGCCATTATTCACCAAGTTCTACAACAAAACTTCCGAAGACTATTATTTCAGTATTCTGCCAACAGCAACACAATACGCCAGAAACTCATTCTTCGCAGGATTGATGCCATCCGAAATCGAAAAAAGATTCCCAAACAATTGGTTTAATGACAATGAAGAAGGCAACAAAAACGAGTTCGAAAGAGATTTCCTGGAAGATCAAATGAAGCGTCTTGGACTGTCAAGCAAATCAATGAAATATCTGAAAATCCTAAACTCCGACTTCGAAAGAAAAATTTTAGAAGATTTCAATCAGCATAAAAACAACGACTTATTAGTTATCGTTTACAATTTTATCGATATTCTGTCTCACGCCAAAACTGATAATAATATTGTAAATCAATTAATTAGAGACGATAAAACGTTCCGTTCGTTGACCTATAATTGGTTCGAAAATTCATCTTTGCTGAAAATTATCAAATTGGCTGCAGAAAGTGGATTTAAATTGGTCATCACAACCGATCACGGCACAATTTATGTTAAAAAACCTAGTAAGGTAGTTGGCGACAGAGAAACATCTACCAACATAAGATACAAAACAGGACGAAGTTTGACCTACGAAGACAAAGATGTTTGGGCTGTGAGCAATCCCGACAAACTCTTTCTACCAAAGGGAAATCTGAGTTCCAAATATATTTTCGCCAAGAACAATATATTTTTAGCATACCCGAAGAACTATAATCACTTTGTGAATTATTACAAAGATACTTATCAGCACGGAGGGATTTCCCTAGAGGAAGTCATCATCCCGATAAGCATATTAGAACCCAAGTAGTTTTTTCATAGTTTATTTGATTTGGGTTTATTGGGCGGAAAGAGGCAACTTTTTCCGCCTTTTTTATTAATTTGGAGCAAGAAGTTTGGACCTTCGAAAGAACATTCCAACCCGCTATCCACTATATCTTTTTTTTGTTTAAACCTCACAGGTTTCTAAAAACCTGTGAGGTTTAAACAAAAAAAAAGGATGCCGTTTCTATCGGGGCTATGTTGAGGTTCAGTATTTCTTTTCACGATTTTTGTTGTGATAAAAAAAATATTTTCAAATCTATAATTTAAGTTTGACATAAAATAAACAAGATGAAAGACATTAACACCTTATTACAAGAACATAATTTAGATAGATTCGAAATCGAAGAATTGCTAAGACAAAACCGAAAAATAGAAGCTATAAAATTGGTGCGAGATACAACAGATTGGGATTTAAAAAATTCCAAAGATTTTGTAGAAGCCATCCAATCCAATCAAACTCATTTTACAGAAAACACTTCATTCAGCAATCGAAATGTCTCCGTAAAAATGCTCAACAAAAACGGAAAAATCACAGTAAAGCTGAAACTCAACAACGAGCGCGAAAAAGTAGTTTTCCCAACCGACCCGGATTGGGAAGAAGTCAAAAAAGCAATGGGCAATAATCCGCAACTTCTTGCTTATGAAAAAGACTACCTCGAAAATCCGAACAAATATCAACATCAAAAAAATACACTTTTCATAGAGGAAGACAATTCAAACAAATGGAAATTTGTACTTTTGGCTTCGGTTACAGCGCTTGCTATTATCTATTTCATCTATTCAAAATCATAACATAATGAGAATCATTTCCTACAACGTCAACGGAATCCGCGCCGCATTCACAAAAGATTTCCTTGGTTGGCTGAATGTCGCCAGTCCAGACGTCATTTGCATCCAGGAAAGCAAAGCAGGAAATGACCAAATCGATATAGAAAGTTTAGAAAAATTAGGCTATCATAGTTACTGGCATTCTGCAGTAAAAAAAGGTTACAGCGGAGTCGGAATCGCTTCCAAAGTCAAACCAAACCACGTAGAATACGGTTGCGGAATAGAAAGCTACGACAATGAAGGCCGAGTAATGCGCGCCGACTTCGACGGTTTTTCCGTGATTTCAGTTTACGTTCCGTCCGCTTCCAACATAGAAAGATTAGAATTCAAAATGCAATTCTGTTTCGATTTTCTGGCTTACATCAAAGAACTCAGAAGAACAATTCCAAATTTAATCATCAGCGGAGATTTCAATATTTGTCATCAAACGATTGATATTCATAATCCAATCGGTTTGGCCAACACTTCTGGTTTCCTCCCGATGGAACGCGAATGGATGACCAACTTTATGAAAGAAAATACTTTGACAGACAGTTTCCGATATTTCAACAACCAGCCAGACCAATATTCTTGGTGGAGCTACAGAGCGGGTTCACGAGCTAGGAACAAAGGCTGGCGTTTGGACTACAACTTCGTCTCCGAACCACTAAAAGAAAAAATGACCCGAGCCGTGATTCTCCCAGAAGTCAAACATTCTGACCATTGCCCGGTCTTAGTGGAACTTTCTTTCTAATTAATAATGAAAAATTAAAAATTAAATCTTCATCAAATTATATTTTATAAACAGCTATTTTTAAATAATTTAGCTATTAATTCTTTCATTATTAATTCTTAATTAAAAATGCACGAGCAATTAAACCTTATCATAGAAATCCTTGGAACCATTTCCTTTGCGATGTCGGGCAGTTTTGCCGCGATGCAAAAACGTCTGGATCCATTTGGTGTTTTGATTATTGCCTTTGTAACATCGGTTGGTGGCGGAACTGTGCGGGATTTATTGTTAGACGTTCCCGTTTTTTGGATGACCGATATGCTGACTTGCGGATTGATTTTTACGACTTGCGTTTTCTCAATGATTTTCAAATCGATAGAAAAAAACTTCAAAGTGACTTTGTTTATTTTCGATAGTTTCGGATTAGGATTATTCACTATTATCGGAATCCAGAAAGGATTGACGGAAGGTTTTCATCCTTTGATATGTCTGACTTTAGGAACCATCACAGGTTGTTTTGGCGGAATCATTCGTGATATTCTTCTGAATAGAATTCCGTTGGTTTTCCGAAAAGAAATCTACGCAACAGCTTGTATCGTCGGCGGTGGGATTTTTCTTTTGCTATCAAAATTCTCTACACTTTCTTATACGCTGGTTCAGATTTTCACGATTCTGTTGATTGTTACCATTAGGACTCTGGCCGTAAAATACCATTGGAGAATCCCAAAATTCTATGGTTATGAAAGTAATTCGGAAATGTAACACTCGAATCATAGCCCTGATTGAAGTGGAAATCCCACAGCAAGCGTTGGGAAAGCCGGGCGCGAGGAATTGCAATGGAAAGCAGGTTCCCGGCTCCTAAAAATAAAAAAGGACTGAAATCACTTTCAATCCTTTTAAAATATTTCTTAACTGAACTTCCCTCGCATTCTCATATTCGGGTTGTGCATATGTTTTTGCATGGTCGGCATTTTCATCTGGTCTTTCAGCATTTTGATTTGGTCGGTCATCATTCCTGCAGAATCCAGTTGTTTGGCTTCTTCCAGAAGCTTCTGGGCTTCGTTTTTTCTGCCTTTTGAAAGTGCAGCAGCTGCCAAATTCAGTTTTGCCATTGCTCGGTCGTGCTTCATATTCAAGCCGTAATCTAGAGCTTTTTTCATCAATCCTTCCGTTTTTGTCGGATGGTCCTGTGCCGTTGTCAAAGCTTGAAGATAATGGAAATAGCCGTATTGGCTTTTATGAAGTTGAGATTTGTAATCTGTAATATTGGACAAAAACTTAGTCGCTTTTTCCATATTTTGTTTTCTCAGTTGCCAGAAAGCCAAAAGAATATTTTCGTTTTTGAAGAAGAGTGCAATTGGAATTGCCGAAAGAATTACCAACACAATTCCCCAACCGATATTTCTGTTGAACATCAAATAAACGCCCAAGGCGATAATGATTGCAGCAACTACGAATTTTATGTATTTGTTCATTTTTAAATTTTAGGTTGCAAAGATAATGATTCACGACCGAATTTCCGAATACTTAGGCGGTTATGAATTGTTAGTTTGATTAAAAAATTCCCAAACCACTCTTGCCTTTACTTTTCCCAGGATTTCTTCTAAAGTTACGATATCTGCTTCTTTGATTCTTTTGACGGATTTCAGCTTGTTTAATAGCAATTCTATAGATTTTGGTCCCACACCTGGGATTTCCTCTAACTCCGATTTGATGGTAGAATTGGTTCGTCTCGTTCTGTGATGTCTCACGCCAAAGCGGTGGGATTCATCTCTCACGCGCTGAAGAATCTTGAGCGTTTCTGCCCTTTTATCAATATATAAAGGAATCGAATCTTCTGGAAAATAGATTTCTTCAAGTCGTTTTGCAATGCCGATGATTGTGATTTTTCCGTAAAGTCCAAGTAATTTCAAACTCTTTACGGCAGAAGATAATTGCCCTTTTCCACCATCAATTAGAATCAGTTGGGGAAGAGGTTCGCCTTCGTCCAGCAATCTTCGGTAACGTCTGTAAACGACTTCTTCCATCGTTTTGAAATCATCCGGACCTTCCACCGTTTTTGGATGGAAAATTCTGTAATCTGCTTTGCTCGGTTTCCCGTCTTTGAAAACCACACACGCCGAAACAGGATTGGTCCCTTGGATATTCGAGTTGTCAAAACCTTCGATATGTCTTGGTTCTACAGGCATTCTCAGGATTCTCTGCATCTCAGACATGATGCGGTTCGTATGTCTTTCCGGGTCAACAATTTGGACTTGTTTCAATTTCTCGACACGATATTCCTTTGCATTTTTCTCAGAAAGTTCGACGATTCTCTTCTTGTCGCCGACTTTTGGAACAATAAGTTTCACATTCGGAATTTCAATTCCTAAATGAAAAGGAATCAAAATCTCTCTGGAACTCGAATCAAATTTCTGACGAATTTCAATAATCGCTTCCTCCAAAATATCTTCATCCGTTTCTTCCAGAACTTTCTTGATTTCTGTCGTGAAACTTTGCACAATAGAACCATTTCTGATTTTGAAATAATTTACATAAGCTGCAGTTTCGTCACTCGTCATCCCGAAAACATCTACGTCATCAATATTAGGATTCACAACTGTATGTTTCGCTTGATAATCATCCAGAGATTCGATGTTTTGCTTAATCATCTGCGCCTTTTCAAACTCCAGATTGGATGCAAAACGATACATTCTTTCTTCCATATATTTCTTCGCAAAACGGAAATCACCTTTGATGATGCCTCGTATGGCTTCGACTTTTTCATCATAATCTTCCTTGGATTCCAAATCTTCACAAGGACCGTTGCAGTTTTTGATGTGATATTCCAGACAGACTTTGTATTTGCCTTCATCAATTTTTGCAGGCGCAAGATTCAGGTTGCAGGTTCGAATTTTATAGAGACTTTTAATGGTGTCGAGAAGGATTCTGGCTGGTCTAACTTTGGCATAAGGTCCATAATATTCTGAACCATCTTTAATCTTAGTTCTCGTCAAAAATATTCTTGGAAAATCCTCATTCTTGATACAAATCCACGGATAGGTTTTATCGTCTTTCAACATCACATTGTAGAAAGGCTGATGCGTTTTTATGAGATTGTTTTCCAAAAGAAGTGCATCGTACTCACTGTTGACAACGGTTGTTTCCAATCTGTGAATCTTCGAAACCATAATCCGGGTTCGGTAACCATTCTGATTTTTGTTGAAATAAGACAAAACTCTTTTGTTGAGATGTTTGGCTTTCCCGACATACAGCAGGTTATCGTTTTTATCATAATAACGATAAACGCCAGGTTCCGAAGGAAGGGTTTTGAGTTGAAGTTCTAAGTTGGGATTCACAGTACAAATTTACGCAATGATATTGATTGTTGAAAAAGGTTGGAACTATATTTCTTTAGTGAAATAATCTTCTGCGCCTTCGGAAATCGGGAGATAAAGTCTTTCCCATCCATCAGAATCCAACATTTCCCAACTGTGACCTTCGCCCATTGTATCTTCGGCCAACAATATGATTCCAGGTTCTATAACAAAAGTAGAACCATCGCTGACTTTGAATTTGATTTTTCCTTTTGTTGTGATGACATACTGCCTTCTCGGCGCAGGATGTCTGTTTTTCTCCCATTTTTCCGTTTTGTTGCTGACCCAAAAAGTGGTCGTGTTCATTGGTTTGAGCGTCGGAATTGTTCCTTTTTCGAAACTGGAAAGACCATTTTCTGTGCTGAATAATCTGATGGCTGGAATGGATTCTGTTCCTTCGTTTTGATTGGCTTTTGTTTCGATATTTTCTGTCTGTTCCTGCATTAGATTGATTACTTAAAATTTGAATTTACGAATTTAATTTTCATTAATTGTAGAATGGTTTTAAAAAAGTGTGCAGAGAAAGATTCGTATATTTCCACGATTTGATTGATTAATTTCGCGGCAAAATTTTGTGCGAAATTCATTTATTTTAAAGCTTTTTTAGAATTATCAATTCAAATATTAATTTAAAATTATCTTATAATTTGTACCTTGCCTTTACGAAACCGAAATCATTATGAACGAAATCATTTGCCCCAATTGTAATAAAGCTTTTAAAGTAGACGAAGCGGGATTTGCCGAGATTCTGAAACAAGTTCGAAACCATCAGTTTGAAGAAGAATTGCTGGAGCGTTTAAAACTGGCCGAACGAGAAAAAAATAGCGAGATTGAACTGACCAAAGAAAGATTCAAAAGTCATTTGCAGGAACAGCTATCTAAAAAGGATGCTGAAATTTCTCAATTGAAATCGGTGAAAGAACTGGAAATTACGGGAAAAGTTTCTGAGAAAGAAAAGGAAATTCTGGAACTTAAATCTAAAATTGAAAAGGCCGAAACCGAAAAAAAATTAGCAGTTTCAGAAGCTGTTCAGAAATTCGAGAAAGAAAAAAACAGTCTTGAAAATGAGAAGCTGGAATTACGTAACCGATTAAATAATAAAGATTTAGAAAAAGAACTTTCGGAGAAATCTTTGAAAGAACAGTTTGATGAAAAACTGAAATCCAAAGATGCCATCATCAAATATAAAGACGAAGAAATCGACCGTGTCAAGGAGATGAAAGCGAGACTTTCTACAAAAATGCTGGGCGAAACGTTGGAACAACATTGTGAAATCGAATTTAATAAACTGCGTGCAACGGCTTTTCAGAACGTTTATTTTGAAAAAGATAACGATTCGCGTTCCGGAAGTAAAGGCGATTTTATCTACCGTGAAGTTGATGAGTCTGGAAACGAAATCATTTCGATAATGTTCGAGATGAAAAATGAAGCAGATTTGACAGCGACCAAAAAAAGAAATGAAGATTTCCTAAGAGAATTGGACAAAGACAGAACGGAGAAAAAGTGTGAATATGCAGTGATGGTTTCTTTGTTGGAAGCTGAAAATGAGTTTTACAATACAGGAATTGTAGACGTTTCACACCGTTTTGAAAAGATGTATGTCGTTCGTCCACAGTTTTTTATTCCGATAATTACGCTTCTTAGAAACGCCGCGATGAACTCTTTAAAATATAAAAAAGAACTAGCTTTAGTTAGAAATCAGAATATTGACATTACCAATTTCGAGGAAAAAATAGATATTTTCAAACAAGGTTTTGCGAAGAACTATGAATTGGCTAGCAGACAATTTAAAACTGCCGTTGAAGAAATTGATAAAACAATAACGCATCTTCAAAAAACGAAAGACGCTTTACTTTCCTCAGTTAACAATCTGCGTCTTGCTAATAATAAAGCAGAAGATTTGACAATTAAGAAACTGACTTACGGAAATCCCACAATGAAGGCAAAATTCGATGATTTAAAATAAAAATATAACTAAAGTCTAAAGAGTCAAATAATATTTGGCTCTTTTTTTAGAATTAAATCTTTCTATTCTTCGCTAACATCGGAATCGAAATCAAGCCCATCACAAGCATTATAATGATTTGCAAAGGTAATGTGATGAAAGAGTAGGCGAGGCCTAATTCTCCACCTTCAACAGCGTCTTTTCCCATCGAAATAAACAAAGCAGTGAACCCAAATTTCATAGCTAAATTGAATGCGCCAATTCCGCCACTTGCCGGGATAATCATTCCTAAAGTTCCAACGACTAAAATGAAACATCCATCGGCTGGTGTGAAATTCGAAGTTTCCGGAAGTGCAAAACACACTAAATAGGATGCGAAGAAATAGCAAATCCAGATTCCGGTGGTTAGAAGGATGAATTTTCCTTTTTGACGAAGTTTTAAAATTGATTTCAAACCTTCGAATACGCCTTTGGCAAAACCTATTAATGTGTCTTTTTTATAAATAAAAAGATATACTACAGCTAAGATTATAATAATTCCAACTGATGCTTTTAAATAAAAATAAAATTGCTCTAAATCGGTGATTCCAATTTTTATTAATTGTTGTTCAAACCAATTCAGTTCTTTTTTATCATCTGGTTTCTGTTGTGTTGCTAATTTATAAAATGAGAGTAAAGTATCGTATTTGAAAACTAATGTCAATAATGCGAAAATTCCCATACAGACCAAATCTACAACTCGCTCCAAAATAATTGTTCCGAAAGACTTATCAACCGGAACTTTTTCTACACCATAAAGCGCCGTAGAACGGGCAACTTCGCCACTTCTTGGAATCGTGAGATTCATCAAATAGCCGAAAGAAATCGACCAAAGCGAATTGCTGTTGGAAATTTTATACCCCATCGGTTCCAGAAGAAGATTCCATCTCACAGCTCGGAAAATATAAGCCGAAATGCCAAAAACTGATGCAAAAGCCACCCAAAGATAATTGGCTTTTTGCAAAGAACTTTTGATTTTGTCAAAGTCCAATCCTCTTAAAGCAAGCCAAAGGAACAATCCTGCAATCGCAATAGAAATTAAAACTGTGAGAATGTTTTTTAGAACAGATGACTTTTTTTCTTCCAAGATATTTTGGGAATTATGTTAGAAGATTGGTCGCTTCGTCTGGGAAAACGATTTTTGGCTGGAAATCTTTAGCTTCCTCGGGACTCATCTGTGCGTAAGCTATAATGATGATAATATCACCTTTTTGAACTTTTCGTGCTGCTGGACCATTAAGACATATTTCGCCGGATTTTCTCTTTCCTTTGATAACGTAGGTGTCAAAACGTTCGCCATTATTCACATTCACAATGTAAACTCTTTCGCCAACAATCAAACCTGCAGCCTCGATAAGATCCTCATCAATAGTGATGCTTCCAATATAATCAAGATCCGATGCAGTAACACGGACTCTGTGGATTTTCGATTTAAAAACTTCGATAAACATAGGTGCAAATTTACGTTAAATATATAAAAGTGAGACAATTTTATCCTCAAAAATAGACATTGTAATAGCTTGTGAATTTAATATTAATTTTTACGGATTTAAGAATTTCGATATATTTTTAATATTTTGGTTTAATTGTTGATTAATAGTGGCGAATCTGAGGAAATCAATATCTAGGAAACTAATGTTTCTGTAAATTATTGATTTATCAAAAATTCATCATATTAAAAGGAATTGTATATTCTTTGCTAATTTTTATAAAAATATTTGCACGATATGAAAATTGTCTTATATTTGCTATAACAACATAACTTTAATTAATAAATATTATGAACAAGTCTGAATTAATCGACGCTATTGCGAAGGATGCAGAAATCACAAAAGCTGCTGCAAAAAAAGCTTTGGAATCATTTGTTGCTAATGTAACAGAAACACTTAAGAAAAAAGATGGTAAAGTTTCTCTAGTAGGATTCGGTACTTTCTCAGTATCTGAAAGAGCTGCAAGACAAGGTATCAACCCTGCAACTAAAAAACCAATCCAGATTGCAGCAAAAACTGTTGCGAAATTTAAAGCTGGAGCTGATTTGGCTACTGCAGTTGCTGGTCCTGCTACTACAGGTAAGAAAAAATAATTTATTTGATTTTAGTCAAATAAAAAAACCGTCGAAAGACGGTTTTTTTATTTTTATGAAATTAAAGATTTTAGTTTTCATCATCCAATAGATGTCCAAAAAAATCTTTTTTAGTTTTTAAATAAGAAGCGCTTGATTCATTGGATTTGATTTGCAGTGGAATTCTGGAGTTGAAGTTAATCGAGCTATCTTTAATGATTTGAATCTTTTCTGGATTGTTAGTCATCAGATTCAAAGATTTGATTCCTATGTTCTCCAACATTTCTATAGCAATTCCAAAATCTCTATCGTCTGCGGGTAATCCTAATTCTAAATTGGCCTGAACAGTATCAAAACCCTTTTCCTGAAGCGCATAAGCTTTCAGTTTATTGATGATTCCGATGTTTCTGCCTTCTTGTCTGAGGTAGATGATGATGCCACCGTTTTCCTGCATATATTGCATTGCAGAATTAAGCTGTTGACCGCATTCGCATTTCTGAGAATGAAAAACTTCACCAGTAATACACTCAGAATGAATTCTGACATTGACAGGCTGGTCGAGATTCGTATTCTTAGCAATTAGAGCCATGTGAGGCATCCAATTTTTATCGTCTTCGGAAAAAGCCATCATTTTAAACTCCCCAAATTCTGTGGGAACATTCGCTTGTGCTTGTATTTTTAACATCTAATATCGTGTAGTTTAGTTGGCAGACATAGAAGTTGTCTGCATACTCTTGTTGAGAGAAGCTTCCAAAAGATTGATATTGGTTTTTATTTTGACCATATATCTATTTAAAACTTCATCATCATCAGAAATCAAAAATTTTCTGAGTTTCTGAATTTTCTTATAAGCTTTTTCAAAGGTTTCCAACGATTTATGCTTATCAGAAAGATTGAAATTTCGAATGGCTGTTAGATAATCTGTAAGAGAATTTTTCAAAGTTCCAACTTCTCTATTGACAGCATCATTCCTGAATTTTGGAAATGTAGAAACTAAATTTGAAATGGATGAAGCGTAAACTATTGCTTCCGGAGTTAGATAAGCATAAGTGTCTGATAAGGAGTCAGTATGCATATCTTCAGACGCTGCCGAACTTGTAGAACAAGATGCGGCAGCGTTGATGATTAAAATTGTCGTTAAAAGTTTAAAAAAACTTTTCATTTTTTCTGCATTTTTTGATACAGGATTGGGTTAAGACTTTCATCATTATACATCTTCATTTGCTTATAAAGCTTCATCTTAACTTTACCATTCTCTATATCGGAAAGCAGCTGATCTATGGCCGTTGACAAATCTTTATGTTGTTCCAAAAGGATTTGTAGTTTTTGAGAACATTGTAATTTATGTTCTTCAGAAGCGTCTTCACGAGAAGCTTCTATTGACATATGATAAATTTTCAGTGATAAAATAGAAAACCTATCTATAGACCAAGCTGGAGTTTCGCTGTTGATTCTAGCATCAGAATTAGGAATAATGGTCTCAAAATTTTTATAGAACCAATAGTCGATTTGCTCAACGAGATCTGTTCTTTTTTGATTGAGTTTATCAATCCTTCTTTTTATTTTTAAAGCCTCTACTGGGTTAATATCTTCTTCTCGAATAATATCTTCCAAATGCCATTGAACGGTATCAATCCAGTTTTTTGAATACAAAATCCATTCCAAACTATTAGCTTGGAATGGATTGTTTTCTGCTGAATCTACGTTGTCAGTAATATGGTAATCTCTAACCGATTGGTTAAAAATTTCCCACGCTTTTTCTGTCAAATTCATCTCAATAGTTGATTATTAAGATGGATTGTTTGGTGTTGAAGAAGGATCATTTTTCTTCTTGTCTTCTTCTTTTACTGCATCTTTGAATTCTTTGATTCCTGAGCCTAAACCTTTCATTAATTCAGGGATTTTTTTACCTCCGAATAATAAAAGTAAAATCAAAGCAACAATTAATATATGTTGCCAAGATAGACTTAATATAACTGTGGATATTATCATATTATTTTTTTACAAAGTTAAAGTATTTTTTAATACGAAACCCACCCCAATGGGTCTACTGGATTCTCGCCACTCCAAATCTGGAAATCCAATGTAATAGAACCATCAAAATCACTGCCAACTTCTCCAATTAATGTTCCTGCGGAAACTTGTTGATTGGCTTTTACCAGGGTTGATGCTAGGTTTGAGTAAACAGTGAAATAATTCCCGTGTTTCACAACGACTGTTCTGCTTCCGTTTATGGACTGAATGCTGGAAACAACACCAGGAAAAACACATCTTGCTTTGGTGCCTGGAGAGACTGCAATCTTGATTCCTATATTGTCTTCTACAATATTTTTAAAAACAGGATGTGGTTGTCTTCCAAAACGATGTGTTACACTTCCTCTATCTACTGGAAATGCTATGTGTCCTCTGTTATCCGCAAAATTACTTCCTACGGTAGAACCCACACCATAACTTTTCATTACCTTTTTCTCAGCCGCATCTTTTGCATCGTCATTTTTCTTATTTGCAGCCACCTCATTAGCCTTGGCTGCGGCTAATTTTTCGCTGGCAGCTTTTGCTCTGTCAGCAGCATCTCTACTTGCTTTTTCAGCAGCTTCTTTTCTTTCTATAGTCTTATTGGTTTCGGCTAATTTTCGTTCTTCTTCTGCGCGCTTAGCTGCAAAGTCGCTCGCTTTTTTAGCTTCTAGTTCTGCTCTCTTTCTTTCCGCTTCAGCTGCTGCAATTTTCGCACGGTTTTCTGCTTCTATCCTATCTTTTTCTTTTTTAGCTGCTATTTCTGCCAATCTTTTTCTTTCAGCTTCAGCTTTTCTTTCTGCTTCCTCTTTGGCTTTTGCAATCCTTATTTCCTCAGCAATGATATTTCTAATTTGACGTTCAAGATCTTTGGACTGAGCTTGCTTTTGCTTGAGTTCAGCACTTAATTTGACTTCATTTTTCTTGAATTCATTCAAAAGATCCTGTTTTTGTTTTCTCTCGATTTCAATGGTTGCAAGGTCTTTTTTCTGAGCTAACAAAAGATTGTCTTTTTCAGACATAGACTTCTTTTTGAGTACAATATTTTTCTTGATCTGCGTAGCTTTGTTGGTAATTTCGGCGGCCTTTTTATCCTGATATTCAGAATATCTTTTTAAGTATTCTATTCTGCTTAAGGCTTCACCCATATTTTTTGAAGATAGGATGAAGGTTACCTTATTTTGAACACCTTTGGTTTTGTAGGCTTTTACCAAAATGTCAGCATAATTTTTACGTAAAACTTCTAGCTCACGATTATTTTTATTGATTTCCAGCTGACGTTTGTAGATATCATCTTCAATAAATCTCTTCTCTTTCTGAGTGTTGTTGTAGACCTTTTCTCTAAGAGTAAGTTTTTGATTTACAGCATTTAAATAGGAAATGGAAAGTTTAGATTCTTGTTTGGTTTGACTCAAAGAAGCATTGATGGAAGAAATTTGTTTCTTTAGGTCTGCATTTTGTTTTTGCAGCACATCTTTATCTTTTTGTCCAAAAACGCTTCCGAAAAGGATGATACTTATAAAAAAGCTTAATTTCTTAATCATTTGATCTCTGTCTTAGTATAATTGGCAGGAACGGAATAAGTAGTTTCCATCCGGGAAAAATCAAATTTCGTATTTTCAATTAATATTTCGTCAGTTTTCTTAGCTTTTATAATTATTTTAACATTTTTTGGAAAACTCTCATTGTTCAGAATAACTCGGTTAGAATAGGTAATTTCCAGTTCGTTATTATTCGCAGGATTGGTTAAAAGTACGTGATTTAAATTAAGATCTTGATCATAACCCAAAGAGATATTATACTCGGTTGTTTTACCGTTTTCAGTAATTTTCTGAGTTTCTTTGGATGTTAGTGTAAAACCGGAAATATCTGGTGTGAGTTTGTAATTATTCTCAGAAACCGGGATGAAGGTTTTCCCAACTAGCAGATTTTGCAAAGCGTTATAATCAATAAAATTAACATTCAGTAATTTATTCAAATAACCAAAATCAGAATCGATGTACGTTTTGTCTAGTTTATAATAACCCTTGATACCTTCCGGTGTAGCAACACCTCGCGCGGCTTGTAAGATCACAGCAGTCAAATTCATCCAAACTTTCTGTCCGTTTTCAACGTAAATTACAGCATCCAATGTTGGGATAAATGAGCCCGTTTTGGCATCAATCTTACTGCTGATTTTAACTGCATCGAAAGTAGATTTCTTCGCAATTGTAGAGAAAAACTGAGAGTTGTTTTCGATTGGTTTGGTAGTACTTACAGGTTGGTTTTCCGGTTGTTTTTTCTGAACGCTGCACGATGTGACAGTTAATGCAGAGAAAGCCATTAAAATATATCTTTTCATAAACTCTTTTAGGATGAATCTTACAATATTAACGCCAAAAAGCGATTAATATTTCTCAAGATGTAGTTGATATAAATAACAAACTTTGCCAGAGTTTCTGACAAAGTTTATTTTATAAATTCAAATTTATTAATCTTTTGAAAGGAAATCCAAAACGGAATAATCTCCCAAAGAAATCTCTCTAGCAACTCCGAAATACTTCGCAGAGTTACCAATCATAGAATTACTAAGGTTTCCGTGATCAATAATTGTATTTTCCTGAATTAATGAGTTATCGATATTAGAATTAATCACTACTGTGTTGTTTCCAAGAGACACATTCGGACCAATTTTAGAGTTCAAAATTTTCACATTTTCCCCGATAAAACACGGTGGGATGATCATACAATTTTCAATGTCAGCAGATTCTGGAAATTTTGACATATTTTCTCTCTCATATTGTAAAATCTTACTGTTGGTTTCAACAGTCGCATTTTTATTTCCGCAATCCATCCAGTCATCCACTTTACCAAGTGAGAATTTTGCACCTTTTGCTCTGAGGTTTTCCAATGCTGTTGTTAGCTGATATTCACCACCTTCGGTAATATTATTTTCCATAATGTAATCGATTTCGGTCATCAATTTTTCAGCAGAATTGAAATAATAAATTCCAATAATTGCCAAATCAGAAACAAACTCTTTAGGTTTTTCCACAAAGTCTGTGATGAACCCATAATCATCCAATTTCACAACGCCAAATGCAGAAGGATCTTCTACTTTTTTAACCCAGATTACACCATCAGCATTCGTGTCCAAATGGAAATCTGCACGGAAAAGTGTGTCAGCAAATGCAATAATCACCGGACCACTCATACTTTCTCTAGCACAATTGATCGCGTGAGCTGTTCCAAGAGGTTCAGTTTGAGCATAGATGCTGCCTTTTGCACCAAGATTTTCAGCAACTTTTATTAAAGAAGCTTCTACCTCTGGTCCAAAATCTCCAATGATAAAAGCAATTTCTTCAATTGGTTGATTGGCAACTTTGGCAATATCTTCTACCAATCTTTGTACAATTGGTTTTCCACCGATTGGAATTAATGGTTTTGGAACCGTCAAAGTATGGGGTCTAAGTCTGGATCCACGTCCAGCCATTGGAACTATTATTTTCATAAATTTTATTATTAAGTTGTTGGCTTTTAGTTTAGTATGAATTTATTTTATTCCAATTTTGTTTAAAATTTTCGTGGGAATCAAATTCTCTTTCTTTAATAAAAGCGTTGCCAAAAGTAAAAATATAACATTACCCAACCAAATGTTTTCTTTTAAATATTGATAACATAAAAGTGATACCAACATTGTTAGAAGGATCACAATAGAATTTTTATAAATATTATAAGGTACAGGATATTTGGATTGTCCCCACATGTATGAAATTATCATCATTGCAAAATAACTTGCAATGGTCGCCCACGTCGAAGCCCAATATCCATATTTTAGAATGAAATAAAAATTAATAATTATAGTTATTAAAACACCAATTGCTGAGATGTAAGCTCCGATAATTGTTTTATCAGTCAATTTATACCAAATCGACAGGTTCAAATAATTTCCTAAAAATAAACTCGCAAAAAACAAGATAGGCAGAATTGAAATGCCTTCGTAATATTCCGGATTGTTGATGTAAACTTTCGCAATCCAATCGAGATTGACTGATAGAAACAGAACAATCAAACAATTGATGGCGATGAAAATATCCATCAGTTTGACATACATTTCCTTCGCATTTTTATTCTTTGAATTACTGAAAAAGAAAGGTTCGATTCCCAAAGAATAAGCTTGACGAAAAAGAATTACGAACGTAACAACCTTCGCTACACCACCATAAACGCCTAATTCGTGTCTTCCGATTTCTTCAGGCAAAAGAAACTTAAGGAATTGTCTGTCAAAGGTTTCGTTGATGATTCCGGCTAAACCAGCAATCGTAATTGGCCAGGAATATTTTATCATCTTTTTCCAAAGTTCCCAAGAGAAATGCTTTATCCTTGCGATTAATAATTCTTGTGATAACATTAGAAATGTCACAGAACTTGCTACAAGATTTGCAACAAAAACATAACCAATTCCGAATTCCGGGCTGTATTTCAATCCGAAAATCCCTTCTGGATATCTTGGAAGAATAATAATTAAAAATACGACTAAAAGGAAATTAATAATTCCGTTTGTGATTCGGATTCCTGCGTATTTTAATGGCCTTTCGTTCTTCCTTAGCATTACAAATGGCATCGCGGAAAAAGCGTCCAAAGCCAAAGTCACGGTAAGAATCGCCAGCAAATCCACTTGGTCTGGCGTTTTGAAAGCGATTGCCAACGGTTGTCTGTAAAGTAATGTGAAGAATAAATAAATTAATGTTACTGTCAAAACGCTGAAAAATGAAGTCGAAATCAATTTTCTGTCGTCTTTTTCATCCAAAGCAAAACGAAAAAAAGTGGTTTCCATTCCGTGTGTCAAAAGCACTGCAATAACGCCGGCAACTGAGTAAAAATCGGCAAAAGGAGAGTAAGCGGTCGGACCAAAAGTTCTTGTAATAATTGGATTGATAACAAACGGGAATAGTCTGATAATCACAGTCGTTAATCCATAGAGCGCAGTTTGTCCGAGAAGTTTCTTCATCTAATATTATATTGTTTTCATCGGTCAGATGGAATCTGCGATTCAATTCAAAAATTTTTGCAAAGGTATTCTTTTCAGTAAAACAAATCATCAAACCTCACAGGTTTTCAAAACCTGTGAGGTTTCAATCCATTCATTTATTTCTTCAGCTTATAATTCATAAAGAAAACCAACTTTCCACCTTTCACAATATCGTCGTGCTTCAGTTTATAACCATCAAACGGTTTCCCATTGAGTTCCATTTTTTCGATATATACATTCTTTTCGGTTTGATTTTTAACTTCGATTTCGAAGGTATTTCCATTCTCCAAATTCAATTTTGCATTTACGATGCTTGGACTTCCAATCCAATATTCATCAGAACCGGGCGAAACGGGATAGAATCCCAAACTGCTGAAAATATACCACGCACTCATCTGGCCACAATCATCATTTCCGCCCAATCCATCGGGTTTTGCTTTGTATTGCATCGTCAGGATTTTTCGGATTTGAGCCTGCGTTTTCCAAGGTTGTCCAGCAACATTATAAAGATAAGCGACGTGATGCGCCGGTTCATTTCCGTGAACATAACCGCCGATAATTCCTTCTCGAGTAATGTCTTCCGTATCGGCAAAAAACTCGTCAGGCAAATGCATTGAAAATAATTCATCAAGATTTTCCCCGAATTTCTTTTTCCCGCCCATCGATTTCATTAATTCCTCAGGATTGTACGGAACGAAGAAACTGTAATTCCAGGAATTCCCTTCGATAAAGCCTTGTCCGTGCGTACTCATCAAATCAAATTCCTTTTTGAAACTTCCGTCAGACAACCTAGGTCTCATAAAACCAATCGATTTATCGAAGACATTTTTCCAGTTTTCGGAACGTTTCAGATATTCATTGTAGATGTCTGTTTTGCCTAATTTTTTGGCGATTTGTGCAATCGCCCAGTCGTCATAAGCATATTCTACAGTGTTGGAAACCGATGTTCCGTTTTTCTCCGCAGAGATGTAACCTTTGTCGATATATTCGCCGATGCCTTCATAATTTCTCTTGTTCGAGGTTGCGATACAAGCATTCAAAGCTTCTTCAGGATTTCCCGTGAACGTATTTTTGATAATCGCATCAGCAATCAATGAAACCGAATGATAACCGCTCATACACCAATTCTCATTCGCATAATGCGACCAAACCGGCAACATTTTCAAACTAAATTGATCGTAATGCGCCATCATCGATTTTATCATATCATTGTTCCGTTTTGGCTGAATAATATTGAAAAACGGATGCAAAGCACGATAAGTGTCCCAAAGTGAAAACGTGGTGTAATTCGTAAAACCTTTGGCTTGATGTACATTTTGGTCAAGACCTTTGTATTCGCCGTTCGCATCCATATAAGTGGTTGGATTGATGAATGTATGGTACATCGCCGTATAAAAATTCACTTTGTCATCTTCGGAAAGTGTGTTGACAACTATTTTATTCAATTCCTTATTCCAATCATTCTGGGCTTGGGATTTTATCTTTTCGAAGTTCCAATCCGGCGTTTCTTTCGTTAAATTTTCCAAAGCATTGGCTTGACTGACTGGCGAAATAGCGAATTTAATTTGAACTTTTTCATTTTCCTGAGTGTCAAAATCAAAATGCATTCTGATTTTCTTACCGGCTATTTCAGGGAAATTTTCATCCTGATTCCATTTTCGCCAAAAACCTCTGTAAGCTTGTTTCGTGTCAAAATTTTTCTGACCATAAGATTTAAATAGTTTCGAAAATTCCATTGCAAAATAAACTGTTCTCGTTCTTGCCCAACCGTTGGTTTGTCGGTAACCAGTAATTCTGTGGTCATTTTCAATCCTAACATAAGTCCAGACATTTTTGTCGTCATAATTGTAAATTCCGGACATCAAATCCAAAATGATGTGCGCGTCATCAGATTTTGGAAAGGTGTATTGATGAATACCAACTCTTGTTGTAGCCGTCATTTCTGCCAGAATATTATAGTCGTCCAACTTTACTTTGTAATAGCCTGCTTCCGCTTTTTCGTTTTGATGAGAAAATCTGGAACGGAATCCACTTTCTGGATTTTGAGCAGTTCCTGGATTCAGTTTCACTTTTCCAACTGTTGGCATTATCAGAAAATCGCCCAAATCCGAATGTCCTGTTCCACTGAAATGCGTGTGCGAAAATCCGACAATTGTTTTGTCTTCGTAGCGATAACCAGCGCAATATTTATAAACATCAGGATTATATTTTCCATTGACTTCGTAAGAAAGCGAATCGGTTTCAGGACTAAGCTGGACGGCTCCAAAAGGAACTGTTGCTCCAGGAAAAGTATGTCCCATTTTTTCGGTTCCGATGATTGGATTCACGAATTTGACAAGGTTTTCTAATTTTTGGGAACTGAATAATGACGCGAATAAAACAGGTAGAATTAAAATGTATTTTCTCGGAAACATTCTTTGGAATTTTAAAGCAATTTAATAATATTGTTTTCATTTTTAACGCAAAGGCGCAGAACTTCTTAAAACCGAATCATTTTAAGTCGCAGGAAATCTAAATTGGAGTTCAAACTTTGCGACTTTTATAGAAGACTGAAATAAATATAGTTGTGCCTTTGCGTTAATTTTAAATACAAATTCGAGTAATAATTTTCAAAAACTTAATTTTGTTTCTATCTAAAAAAGTAAAATGAAAATTCTAATAAAAAATGCCCAAATCGTCAATGAAAATCTGGTCTTCGAAAGTGATATTCTCATCGAAAACGATTTGATTTCTAAAATAAATTCTAATATTAATGAAGAAGCTGACCAAATCATTGATGCTTCCGGAAAATATCTTTTGCCAGGAATTATTGATGACCAAGTCCATTTCCGTGAGCCAGGTTTAACGCACAAAGGAGATATAGAATCTGAATCCCGTTCTGCAATTGCAGGTGGAACTACAAGTTTTATCGAACAACCGAATACCGTTCCGAATGCGGTAACACAGGAATTGTTGGCTGATAAATATGAAATTGCATCTCAGAAATCCTTCGCTAATTACGGTTTTATGATGGGCGGAACGAATGATAATCTCGAAGAGGTTTTGAAAACAAACCCGAGAAACGTTCCCGGAATCAAATTATTTTTAGGTTCATCAACGGGAAATATGCTGGTTGATAATCCGGAAACGCTGGAAAATATTTTTAGCAATACCAAAATGCTGATTGCCGTTCACTGTGAAGACGAATCAACAATCAGAGAAAATACTCAAAAATATCTCGATGAATATGGCGAGGATATTCCTGTAAAATTTCATCATTTAATTAGAAGTGAAGAAGCTTGTTATAAATCCTCCTCAAAGGCAATTGAACTGGCGCAAAAAACCGGAGCGAGACTTCACGTTTTCCATTTGTCAACGGCTATTGAAACGGACCTTTTTAGAAATGATATTCCTTTAAAAGATAAAAAAATCACTGCGGAAGTTTGTGTTCATCATCTGACTTTCACGAATGAAGATTATGAAACAAAAGGTGGATTAATCAAATGGAATCCTGCGGTAAAAACTCAAAAAGACAAAGACGGACTTTGGGAAGCTTTGCTTGATGACAGAATCGATGTGATTGCCACCGACCACGCTCCACACACTTGGGAAGAAAAACAGAATGTTTATACAAAATGTCCATCAGGAGGGCCTTTGGTTCAACATTCTTTGATTGTGATGTTGGAGAATTTCAGAAATGGAAAAATTACTTTGGAAAAAATTGTAGAGAAAATGGCTCACAATCCTGCGATTCTGTTCAGAATTGAAAAGAGAGGTTTTATAAGAGAAGGTTACAAAGCAGATTTGGTTTTGGTTGATTTAAATCAAAACTGGACTGTTGAAAAAGAAAATATCCTGTACAAATGCGGCTGGAGTCCGTTGGAAGAAATGAATTTCAGTTCTAAAGTAACGCACACTTTAGTCAATGGAAATCTGGTTTATGAAAACGGAAAAATTAATGAAGAAAAATTCGGGGAACGATTACTTTTTGAAGTTGAAGAATAAAATAAATAAAGGCTTTTCAATTGTTGAAAAACCTTTATTTATTAACAAATTAATTTAAATATTAGTCAATGACAATGCTGTCAATTCCTTTTGCCAAAGCGTTTTCCATAATTCCCGGAATTGAAAGACCTTCAGAACGAAAAACACTGACATCTTTAACGCCATAAAAACCAAAAACATTCTTGATATAAGGAACATTCGAATCAAAAATCTGATAAGGACCTTCCGAATAAATATTTCCCGATGTAAAAGCGATGTATAATTTCTTGTCATTCAACAAGCCTTTCGGTCCATTTTCATCATATTTAAAAGTGTAACCTGCTCTTGAAGTGAAGTCAAAATATGCTCTGAGTGTTGCAGGAACAGAGAAATTGTACATTGGAGAATCGATGACAATAATGTCAGCTTCCTGAAGTTCCGAAATTAAGTTTTCAGAATAAGCGTTGATTGACTTTTGTTCCGGAGAATGAATTTCTGCAGGAGAAAAAAAAGTGTTGATATGAACTTCTTCCAAAAGCGGGACGAGATTTTTTGTAAGGTCGCGTTCTTTGACAACACTGTCAGGATATTTTCCCTGAATTTTTTCAATAACAGCATTTCCTAATTTTCTGCTTGCAGACAATTCTTTTCTTGGACTTGAAATAATGTGAAGTATGTTTTTCATTTTTTTTATGATTAAAATTCTTCGACAAAATTATGTACATTTGCTTATCAAAAGTTAGTAGTGAACAAAAGGTTAGTAGTAACCTTTGAGTTAGTTAAGCTTGATTTTATGGAAAAAAGCATTGAATTAGAAGAGCCAATTACTGCCCGAAGATGTTCCGAAAGTCTGTCGTCTGTGGAAGACGCGATTTATGTCATCGGCGGAAAATGGAAACTGAAAATTATTATTGCATTGCAGGAACAGGGAAGTATTCGGTTCAATGAGCTTCAGAGAATCGTTTCGGGAATATCTGCAAGAGTACTTTCAAACGAGTTGAAAGATTTGGAATTGAATGGTTTTGTCAAAAGAATTGTTCACAGCGAACAAACGCCTGTTGTTGTAGAATATATTTCCACAGATTACAGCAAGACTTTAAAATCTGTTATAATGGCGCTTTCCGAGTGGGGAAGAACGCATAAAAATAATATTAAGCAAGATTTGTTTTAATTAAAAGACTGCCGAAATTCCAAAGGCGACATTTTCGTTTTCTTTTTAAAAAGTGTACTGAACGATTGTGAATGTTCAAAGCCCAGTTCGTAAGCAATCTCGCTTACCGATAATTCCGTTGTTGAAAGTTTCTCTTTCGCTTTGCTGATGAGTTTTTCGTGAATATGTTGCTGCGTATTTTGTCCGGTTTGGATTCTTAATAAATCACTTAAATAATTCGGAGACAGATTCATCGCTTGGGCAATTTGATGAACCGTCAAAAGTCCTTTTTCGGACGATTCTTTATCAAAATAATCATTCAGAAACGTTTCAAATTTCGTCAAAAGCTGATGATTTCCACTTTTTCTCGTGATAAATTGTCTTTCATAAAAACGCTTCGAATAATTCAGCAACAATTCAATCTGCGACAAAATAATTTCTTGTGTATGCTGGTCGATGTGCTGACATTCCTTATCGATTTTATTCAAAATTTCAAGCAAATCATTTTCCTCATCTTCAGAGAGATGCAATGCTTCATTCACGGCATAAGAGAAAAATCCATAAGACGAAATCGTATTCGCTAAAGAATGTTTCAGCAGAAAATCCTCGTGAAAAATCAAAAGATAACCCGTATTTTCACAATCCATCGTTTTCAAATCAAGATATTGCACCTGATTTGGCGCCGTAAAACTCAAAACGCCTTTGTCGTAATCGTAATGTTGCTGTCCGTATCTTATTTTTCCGGTCGCATTTCGTTTTAATGCAACACAATAATATCGGCTTACAAAACCTTTCCAAACCTCATCTTCAATAAAAACACTTTCCGAAAGATTCACCACACTCACCATCGGATGTTTTGGTTCTGGAAGCGACAACAATCTGTGAAATGCCGAAATAGATTTTATCGTGTTCATAATTTAAAATTCTAAGTATTAAAGATAATAATTTGGGTGCCTTAATCCGTCTTCCACTCCCGCTTTTTTGCTCCACTTCGTTCCGCAAAAGAGCTCCGTTCAAAGCCGGGGCGTAATAGTATTGCGTTTTATACAAACCTCATAGGTTTCAAAAACCTATGAGGTTTAATTTTAAAATAAATCTGCAAAATTTGCCCAATCTGCGAGAACCTTAAACCTAATAATCCAAAAGTCCCATCCCAAATTCATCGTAAGTCGCTCCCGTATCTGTTCCCAAAGGTACAATACTCTCCAGCTTCTGAATATCAGATTCGCTCAGAATAATTTTGCTTGCTTCGATATTTTGCTCTAAATACTTTCTGCGTTTCGTTCCTGGAATCGGTAAAATTCCTTTGCTGATAATCCACGCCAAAGCCAATTGCGACGAAGTGATTTCTTTTTCTTTCGCCAGTTTTTCAATCGCTTCTACCAGTTCAATATTTTTGTGGAAATGCTGTTCCTGAAAACGTGGAATTCCTCTTCTGAAATCATTTTCCGGCAAATCGTCAATCGATTTAATCTGTCCGGATAAAAATCCTCGTCCCAATGGAGAATAAGCCACAAAACCAATTCCCAGTTCATTCAGAGTTTTAATGACGCCTTTTTCTTCAACCGTTCTTTCAAACAAAGAATATTCACTCTGAACTGCCGAAATCGGATGAACTGCGTGCGCTCTTTTCACCGTCTCCGAAGAAACTTCCGATAAACCAATGTATCCGATTTTTCCTTCTCTCACCAAATCGCTCATTGCACCAACCGTTTCTTCAATCGGAACATTTTTGTCCAATCGGTGCATATAATAAAGGTCAATGTAATCAGTTTTCAGATTTTTAAGCGAACGCTCCACCGATTTTTTAACATAATCTTTTTGTCCGTTGATTTTCCACGTGATTTTCTCATTATCATCAATCTCCCAACCGAATTTTGTGGCGAGAATATATTCGTTACGATTTCCCGCAATCGCTTTTGCGATCAACTGTTCGTTTTTGAAAGGACCGTACAAATCTGCAGTGTCGAGAAAATTTCCGCCCAATTCCATAGAACGGTGAATCGTGGCGATGGCTTCTTTTTCATCAGATTTCCCATACATATCAGCATCGCCAAAACCTGTCATACCCATACATCCCAAACCGATATTTGGGATAATTAATCCCTGACTTCCCAATTTTACTTTTTTCATTTTATCTTGATTTTCAATAAGACAAAGTTGCTGAGAAATCAGAAATCGGATGTATGCAAAATGAAGATTGTCGTATGCAAAATAAGGTTATCAATTAAACGACTTCCGGAATTCCAAAGGTGAAATGTCCGTCTTGGCTTTAAATAATTTGCTGAAGGATTGAGAATGTTCAAAGCCCAATTCGTAAGCAATTTCACTCACAGAAAGTTCCGTTGTAGACAATTTTTCTTTAGCTTTTTCAATCAGTTTCTCGTGAATGTGTTGTTGCGTAGTTTGTCCCGTCAAAGATTTTAATAAGCTTCCTAAATAATTGGTAGAAATATTTAATGATTCAGCAACATAATTGGCAGTTGGTAAACCTTTGTCGATGACTTTGTCGTTAAAATAATCATCCAAAATATTTTCTAATTTGTCCAGAACCTGATGATTGCTCTTTTTTCTGGTGATGAATTGTCTTTGATAAAATCGTTCGCAGTAATTCAGAATAACTTCGATTTGAGAAATGATAATATTTTGAGTGAACTCATCAATTCCTGATTTATATTCCTGTTCGATTCCTTTAAAAAGCCTTATCAAAGTCTCTTCTTCTTTTTCGGAAAGAAATAAAGCTTCGTTCACATCATATCCGAAGAATTTATAATTATTAATCGTTTTAGCTAAAGGTGTGTTCCAGATAAAATCGGGATGAAAGGCTAAAAGAAATCCGGACGGTTTCGTTTCATATCTGCTGATAATCATTTTAACAACCTGTCTCGGAGCAATAAAACACATCAGACCTTCGTCAAAATCATATTGGCTTTGCCCATAATGAAGTTTCCCCTGAATGTCTCTTTTGAAACCCATAAAATACAAATCCTGAACCCAGCTGATTTCGGATTCCTCGATTTGATACTCTACCAAACTGTAATCCACCAGACTGATGAGCGGATGCTGAGGTTTGGGCAATCCTGAAATCCTGTGGAATTCAGCAATCGTATCGATGGTGTATAATTTTCTGTTGGTCATTATTTCAAAATCAGGCAACAGTTTGTGGCTGTTGCCTTTACAAAGTTAATAATCTGTGGATGTACTTAGAGTTTTGAAATCAGAAATTTCATTTTGAAGCGCATTTAATTTGTTTCCAGCAATTTGGAAAGCATCAGAACCTAAAACCAAGTGAACCGGAGGATTTTGCATTTCTGCCAATTCTATCATTGCAGTCGCCGCTTTTTCAGGACTTCCTGGTTGATTTCCGTTGATGTCTTTTTCGTGTGCCGCTTGAAGTTGTCTTGCGGTTGTATATTCTTCAATTTCAGTTTTTGGAGTTCTGAGTGAACCGCCAGTCAGGAAATCAGTTCTGAAATATCCGGGATAAACCACCGTCGCATTCACTCCGAATTCTTTAACTTCCGCCGCCAAAGCCTCGGTGAAACCTACAACTGCAAACTTAGTTGCGCAATAGATTCCCCAACCTGCAAATTCTCCTGTCAATCCACCAATTGAAGCAATGTTGATGATGAAACCGCTTTTCTGTTTTCTTAAATAAGGCATTGTTTTTCTAATAATATTCAAAGAACCGAAAACATTGGTGTCAAAATTCTGACGGCTTTCTTCATCTGTAAGTTCTTCTAAAGTTCCCAATTGTCCATAACCGGCATTGTTTACAACAATATCAATCCTTCCGAATTTTTTCACAGTTTTTGAAATGGCTTCTGAAACAGCATTTTCATTAACCAGATCCACTTCTAACGGTAGAAATGTTGATTTTTCTCCGCTGATGACTTTCTGGAGTTCTGCAATGTTTCTTGATGTTGCTGCCACAGAATAACCTTCTGCAAGTAATTTTTTTACTAATGTTAAACCTAAACCTTTTGAAGCGCCTGTCACGAACCATACTTTTTTTGTACTCATTTTGATTGTTTTTAATGGGTTAATTATTACAATGCAAAGTTGAAAAAGAATGAAATCTTCCGTGTGACCAAATCAAAGATTGTTGTAGCCAAAACTCATATATAATATGTTATAATATTTCTCGCATAACTTTTGTTAATTCTCAAAACAAAATAATACTCTAATTTTACCACAGACACACATACATAATTTATACATATGAATCCATACACACAGCCAATGTTGCGCGAGGACGCACTCAAAGATAAAGTGGCCATCGTTACAGGTGGCGGAAGCGGGCTTGGAAAGGCAATGACCAAATATTTTCTTCAACTCGGAGCGAAAGTCGTTATCACTTCCAGAAACCTGGAAAAACTCCAAGGAACAGCAAAAGAATTGGAGGAAGAAACTGGTGGGAAAGTTTTATGCGTGGCTTGCGACGTGCGAAATTGGGAAGAAGTAGAGGCGATGAAAGAAGCGACTTTGAAAGAATTTGGCAAAATCGATATTCTTTTGAACAACGCTGCTGGGAATTTCATTTCGCCAACAGAACGATTGACGCACTCTGCTTTTGACTCTATTTTAGACATCGTTTTGAAAGGTACTAAGAACTGCACATTGTCTATCGGGAAACATTGGATTGATAACAAAGTTCCAGGTACAGTTCTTAATATCGTGACGACTTACGCGTGGACTGGTTCGGCTTATGTTGTGCCGTCTGCTTGTGCTAAAGCGGGTGTTTTGGCGATGACGAGAAGTCTGGCTGTAGAGTGGGGGAAATATAATATCCGTTTCAATGCGATTGCGCCGGGACCATTTCCTACCAAAGGTGCCTGGGACAGATTGTTGCCTGGCGATATGAAAGATAAATTTGACCTCGCCAAAAAAAATCCGCTTAAAAGAGTAGGAGAGCATCAGGAATTGGCCAATCTTGCGGCATATCTGGTTTCAGATTTTTCATCGTTCGTGAATGGTGAAGTCGTGACCATCGATGGTGGAGAATGGCTTCAAGGTGCTGGCGAATTCAATATGCTGGAAGATGTTCCGCAGGAAATGTGGGATATGCTGGAAATGATGATTAAGGCTAAGAAATCGAATTAATAAAAATAGCAGGCTTGCTTTCGGATAAAAGCAAGCTTGGTTTTTTTTATGTCTTACTTAGGTTGATTTCAGAATGTAACAAGTTTAGCTTTTTTTTGACTAATTTTATTTAACAATAAATCTTTCCATTAATGAATTTCAAACTACCACAACTACTTTCGGCGGTTGCGATATTGGCTTTTGCAGGTCATTCGTACGCTCAGGAAGCTCCAAAGTACGATTATACAGAAGCTTTCAAACCGTTTTTCTATCCTCAGACAGGAACTGAAACCCGTTCTGCAAGCGGTCAGCCAGGTCATAAATATTGGCAAAACTCTGCTGATTATCAACTGAATGTCAGTCTTGATGAATCTAAAAATGAAATCACCGGTTCAGCCGAAATTACTTATACCAACAACAGTCCGGATCAATTAAATTTTCTGTGGTTGCAACTGGATCAAAATCTTTTTTCTAAAGATTCCAGAGGTAATGCCATCATTCCTTTATCAGGCAGTAGAAATGGAGCGAAAGGCGAAACTTTTGATGGTGGTTATAAAATCAAATCTGTTAAATATGATGGGAAAGATGTAAAATATACCATCACAGACACCAGAATGCAGATTGACCTTCCTGCAGAGTTGAAAGCGAACGGAGGTGTGGCGAAATTGAAAATCGAATATTCTTTCTTATCTCCAAAATATGGTTCGGACAGAATGGGCGTAGAAGATACCAAAAACGGAAAAATCTTCACTTTGGCGCAATGGTATCCGAGGATGTGTGTGTATGATGACGTGATGGGATGGAACACTTTGCCTTATTTAGGCGCTTCCGAATTCTATTTGGAATATGGAACCTTGTCCGCTAATATTACCGTTCCTGCCGATCATTATGTGGTAGCTTCCGGAGAATTATTGAATGAAAAAGAAGTTTATTCCAAAGAAGAAATCAGCCGTTGGAATGAAGCTCGCAAGAGTGAAAAAACTGTAATGATTCACCCAGAGTCTGAATTAGGAAAAGGCAATCAATCAGGTAAAAAAACCTGGAAATTCAAAATAGAAAAAGCGAGGGATTTTGCCTGGGCTTCTTCTAAAGCATTCATTATTGACGCGGCGAGAATCAATCTTCCAAGTGGTAAGAAATCTTTGGCTATCTCGGCTTATCCTGCAGAAAGCGCGGGCGACAAAGCTTGGGGGCGTTCCACTGAATATACAAAAGCGGCTATCGAGCATTACTCAGGAAAATGGTTCGAATATCCTTATCCAGCAGCGACCAACGTTGCAGGAAACGAAGGCGGAATGGAATATCCCGGAATTGTCTTCTGCCACAGAAACTCAAAAGGAGAAGGACTTTGGGGCGTGACTGACCACGAGTTTGGTCACACCTGGTTTCCTATGATTGTGGGTTCTAATGAGAGATTGTTTGCCTGGATGGATGAAGGTTTCAATACTTTTATCAATGAAGGTTCTACAGAAGCTTTCAACAAAGGAGAATATTATCATAAGCAAGATATTGGCAAAATGGGACCGTTTGTTCAGAGCGATAATTTTGAGCAAGTAATGGTTGGACCAGATAATATGAAAGAAAGAAGCATCGGTGTTTTAGCATATTTCAAACCAGGATTAGGATTGGGGATTTTGAGAGAAACCATTCTTGGCCCTGAGAAATTTGATAAAGCTTTTAAGACTTATATCAATAGATGGGCGTTTAAACATCCAACACCGTGGGATTTCTTCCACACGATGGAGAATGTTTCCGGCGAGGAACTGAACTATTTCTGGAGAGGTTGGTTTATGGGTAAATGGAAAGTAGACCAGGCTGTTAAAAACGTAAAACCAGTCAACGGTGATTTTAAAAATGGCGCACAAATTACAGTTGAAAATATTGGACAATTGCCAATGCCGACAACAGTTTTAGTTACTTTCAAAGACGGAACTACAGAAACAGTGAAACTACCAGTTGAGGTTTGGAAGCGTAATACAGATTGGACATTCCAATTAGACTCGACAAAAGAAGTAACTCAGGTGAAATTGGATCCAACTTCTTCTGTTCCGGATATCAATCCTAAGAATAATGCTTGGCCAGCAAACTAAGAATATATTGTAGATTAATAGAATATAGACAAGAAAAGCGCTCCAATTGGAGCGCTTTTTCTGTGTTATAATGAAGATGAATAAAAGTCCATCACCTGTCAGTCTATTTCAAACAAACCATCTCAGTCACTTCAACATCGTAACCGGAAAGAATTGGTTTGATGTTCGGATTCTGAGTAATCACTTTAAATTTATTGATTCCTAAGTCTTTCAAAATCTGAGTTCCGATGCCATAATCGCGGAAGTTCGGTGCAATTGTTGGCTGTTCGCTCGTTCCGTCCTGGTAATTCAGGAAATGTTTGATTCGGCTCAACGTATTTTCTTTGTTAGAAACATTGTTGATGAAAACCACGGCGCCTTTTCCTTCTTTGTTGATGAGGTCTGTCACTTGCTGCATCAAAGGATGCTCGCCATTCGACAATCTGCTGAAAACATCAAAATAAGTTCCCGAAGATTGTACTCTCACAAGCACAGCTTCATCCGCAGACCAGGTTCCTTTTGTCAAAGCATAATGAATTTGCTCTGTCGGCTTCTCCTCAAAAACATAAAATTTAAAATCTCCAAAATGCGTTTTGATCTCGCGCTCTTCGATCCTTTCCACAAGGTCACCCTGTCTCATTATTCTGTAATGAATTAAATCCTCAATAGAAATCACCTTCAAATCGTGCTTCTTTCCAAATTCCAAAAGTTGAGGTAATCTCGACATGCTTCCGTCCTCGTTTAGGATTTCGCAGATAACGCCACCTTCTTTAAGTCCGGCCAATCTGGTCAAATCAACCGCCGCTTCCGTGTGTCCGGCTCTTTTCAAAACGCCGCCTTCTCGTGCGCGTAAAGGGAAAATGTGCCCGGGTCGCATTAAGTCGCCAGGTTTTGTGTTAGAATCCATAATTGCCTGGATGGTTTTCGCGCGGTCGCCAGCAGAAATTCCTGTCGTAGCACCTTTTCCTAAAAGGTCAACAGAAATGGTAAAAGCCGTTTCTTTCGGGTCGGTAGAATTTGAGACCATAGAATGCAGTTCCAATTCGTCGCATCTCGTTTCCGTCAGAGGCATACAAATCAAACCTCTCGCATAAGTTGCCATAAAATTCACCATTTCTGGTGTGGTCAATTCGGCAGCAGCGATGAGGTCGCCTTCGTTTTCACGGTCTTCGTCATCCACAACGATGACCATTTTACCGTTTTTAATGTCTTCTAAGGCTTCTTCTATTGTATTCAGTTGGAAATTATCCATTATTTCAAAAAATTTTTGCAAAGATACTTATTTACAAGATAAAAGAAGATTGTAATCATCAATTAAAGATATGTCAATCATTAAACTTGAGAGTTGATAATTATAAAATAATTCATATTAATGATAGTCAAATTTTAGAATTTTATGAAATATAATGCATTATTTATCAACAGCATAAGGATGTATAAATGAAATATTTATGCCAGTAAAATCTAGAGAATTACAAATTGTGAGATCGAATAATTTTTTAGTATCGAAATCAAATTTTTTCAAATAAAAACCATTAAAAATTTGAAATTTAAAAAAAAACACTAAATTTGCAAACCAAACAAAATGGTGCTTTGGCCGAGCGGCTAGGCAGTGGTCTGCAACACCATCTACAGCGGTTCGAATCCGCTAGGCACCTCCAAAACCCTAATTCATTTGTATAAAATGTTTTAGGGTTTTTTATTTTCTGATTTTGAGAGCCTTTTCTGAGTTTTTATTCAAAATGTTGATTTTGCTCCAAATTATAGTTAAATGATAATTTATTTTTTGATAATGTTATCGTTTTTATTATTATATCCGCAAATATTTTGGAAATATTATGAATAATTTTGGTACAGCAATTGTAAATATTATTTAAATCAATAAAATAATTATTTATGAAAAAGTTTTTTACATTTGCTGGACTTTTGTCCTCAGTGGCATTTTTTAATGCACAGATTGTTATCAATGAAATTTATACAGGAGGCGGAATCCTTGGAGCAACGCTTACCAACGATTTCATTGAATTGAAGAATATTGGATCTTCCACAGCCACATTAACAGGGGCTACATTACAATATGGCCCGGCTAACGGCGCATTTACACAGTATCATACGATCCCTACTGTTACAATCCCTGCCGGACAGACTTTCTTAATACAAGAAGGAGGAGATGGCGGCGGAATCATCAATCTTTTAAATCCAAATCTAGTTGTGAATGCAGTTCTTAATTTTGATGGCTCAGGCCCAATAATAGGCCTGGGTATAGGATTGGCTCTTACTTCGGGAAAAGTTGCTTTGGCTAGTAATGCTACACAAGTTACGGGACCAACTGCATCCAATGTTATAGATTTTGTTGGATATGGCCTGGCAACTCAGTACGAAGGTTCAGGAGCTGCTCCATCACCATCCATATTAAATTCGATTACAAGAATTTCCGCTGATACCAATAACAATAATGTAGATTTCACCATTACTCTTCCAACACCACAAGCAGGAAGTGGCGTAACTCTGGCTGTAAACGAAGGACAAAACAGTCAATATCAATTTATTAAAAATACGCTGGTAAAAAATAACGAATTGTTGTTTGGTTCTGATGTAAAAGATGTTAAAATCTATTCGATGTCTGGTCAATTGGTGAAAACAGCTAATGTCAAAGGCAGCTCAACATTGAACATTGCAGATTTACCAAAAGGTAATTACATCGTAACAGGAACAGTGAATAATAAAAATGTAACTGAAAGAGTCTTGAAACAATAGATTCTTAAATTAAAAAAGGAAGAGAGCTATCTTAAATGGCTCTCTTTTTTTTGTTCTTATGATTGGAAATTATATTTCCTTATTTTAAATACAAAAAAAGTAGGAAGACCATCTAAGAATCCCCCTACTTATCTTTTTAACAGCAATTATTTTGCCAAATTCAATTTTAAAAATTCTTAACTAAGCCAATTCCAGCCGTTTTGTTTTGATAAAAAGGCATAAGCATCGTTGAAGAATTTTTATTTTTTCCGGTTAATAAACGATTGATTTTTGGATATAGCCAATAAGAAACTTCTGTAGATAAAATCCCGATTCCTGCGCCGGCAACGACATCACTGAACCAATGTTTATCATTCAGCATTCTATAAACACCTGTGAAAACTGCAAGTGAATACCCTGAAATTCCCAGCCAAAAATTAGTGTCTTTGTATTCTCTGTACATCAACTGTGCAGATGCAAAAGCAAATGCTGTGTGACCGGAAGGAAATGACAAACGATTGGATTGATCGGGTCTTTCTTCTTTTGTCAAATGTTTTGTGGGCATTATTACAGCAGAAGCCAATAATAAAGAGGTTCCGTAAATAATGCTTCGGTCCCGAAAGTTATGTTTTCCTTCAACTCCGAAGGCGTTCAGACCATAGACCAAAACTGCGGGAGCGAATTGAGTATAGTTATCTAGCCTGATATGATCTGGCTTGTGTTCGTTGATTTCTGTTCTTGTCGAGAAATTGAGTTGTTTTAATGCATCAATTTTCAAAGTAGCAACACCATAGCTAATAAAAACAGCAGGAATGATCAGTTTTTTATAACTGAACTGATGTGTTTTGTCAAAATGTAATTCTGGATTTGAAATACTGTCCTGAGTTTTACTATTTAAAGCCAGACTGTCCTGAGCGCAAATGTTTTGAGAACCTATTAAAAATATAAAAATAGCTGAGATTAAAAGTTTCATTGTGGGAGATTTTGCTTTGAGTTAACTTTCAAATTTGGTAAGCTGGTTGTTTTTATAACAGTAAAATTCATACGACGGTTTATTTTGAAACGTAAAAACTTTTTCCAGATGAACGTGGTCGTACTGATTTTTAAGAGTCGCATATTTTGTTTTAAGATGATGAGGTAGCTCTTCGGGATGAATTGGTCTTTCTATTTCCAAACCGTCATCGAAGGCAAATTCGATCACAAAATCAGTCGACCTCCAGGAAATAACGGATTCACTTTTTGCAATGCTGAAACCTAATTTGTCCTGTTGTATGATTTTGTCTGAAGTTCCAATTAACAGAGCAATTCCGGCGATTGCCATTGCACTATAACCAATTTTTCGAAATAAATTTTCACTGAGATAAGGAAGAATAAATTTTACAGAATAAGATGAAATAACTGTTGCAACGGCAATTGTAAGACCCATCCATAGAGCGAGATTTGAATAAAGACCTAATGAAATGTAAATCACCAATTTGATAAGGTGCAGAAAAACTTCATTTGCTGCCCGGGTTGCTACAATTTCTTCTTTTTTTAGCCCAAATTTCAAATAAAACCGATTAAACAGTAATCCAATTGCGCCGGTAATTCCTGAAACAAATCCTGCAAAGGAACCAATCATTGCAAGAATATATTTTGGAAACGGTTTTCCATCGCGTTGATGTTCTGTAGCTTTTTTAAAAATCTGCGGAACATTGGCAATGAGAAAAAGTGCGACAATCAGCTGCAGATAATTGGGATTGATATATTTGATAAGGTAAGCGCCCATCAAAACTGCAGGTATGGAAAACGGAACAAACCAAAAGAAAATTTTCCAGTTGATGTGTTTTTTGAAAACCGCAATTCTGGATACGGAACTGGTAAACGTTCCGATTGTCAAAGAAAACGGAACTACAGAAGCGGGCAGCAAAAGATTTAAAATCGGAATCAGAATAAGGCTTGCGCCACCACCACAAATGGCACTCAGCCAAAAAGCGAATATGGTTCCGACGAATAATAAAATAACTTCAACAATCATCTTTTATCAATAAAAAAGGTTACACCATAAATTTTACTTTACAAAGGTGCAACCTGATTTAGAAGATATTTTGAAGAAAACTATTTCGCTTTCATCTTTCCGTTTTTGAACCGTTCGCTGGCAGTCTGATAATAAGAAATCGTTTCAGAAACCAACTGCTGATTTTTAGATTTGATTTCATTCAGAGATTTGTCGTCCTGTTTTACGGTGAATTGCTTGACGCGTTTTCGGTCATCAATCTGAGTGAAGATGTCGCCTTTCAGCATTCCCAAAGTTCTGTAATTTCCGATGAAAGCACGCTCCTCGCCAGGTTTTGTCTGATTGATATCTTTACCGTAAAGACTTGTATTGTAATTCCATCCAAGATAACCGAATAATGTTGGCATCAAATCAATTTGGGAAGTTAGTCGGTCGATTTTTTCCACTTTCTGAGGAAGATTATAAATGATTGCAGGAATATGATGTTTATCAATATTGATTTCCCACTTTCCGGCGCTGCTCGCACAGTGGTCTGCAACGATAACAAAAACAGTGTTCTTAAACCAGGGTTTTGATTTTGCATCGACCAAAAATTTCCCCAAAGCATAATCGGTATATTTTACAGCTGCATTTCTGTCGCCTTGCGGAAGGTCGATTTTTCCGGTTGGGAAAGTGTACGGTTTATGATTGGAAGTCGTCATCACAAACTGAAAAAACGGTTTGTTCAGTTTGCTGCTTTTATCAGCATATTTGATGGATTGCTTGTAAAGGTCTTCATCGCAGATTCCCCAGGCATTTTCAAAACTCACTTCGTTATCCGGAATATTGAACCGTTGTGTTTTAATTTCGTCTGACAAAGGATTGCCACGGTTTCTGTCCACGATATCAAAACCCTGACCGCCAAAGAAATTATTCATATTGTCGAAATAGCCATCACCACCGTAAATAAAATAAGGCTGATAGTTTTTATCTTTAAAAATGGTGGCTACAGAAAAAAGATTCTGATTATCCGGTCTTCGCACAATACTGTTTCCCGGAGTCGGCGGAACGGACAAAGTCAAAGCTTCCATACCGCGAACCGTTCTGGTTCCTGTTGCATACAGATTGGTAAAAAATACACTTTCGTTGGTCAGTCTGTCGTAATTGGGAGTCAGATTGTCTTTGTTTCCAAATGCTTTCAGAAAATCGCCGCTAAAACTTTCTATCGCAATCAAAATGACATTCGGGCGTTGTTCGTTTTCAGATTTTGTGGCGCGTGAGATGTCGTCCCATTGGCTGGTTACATAGGTTTGGTTCTCCTGCAAAAGATGCTTTTTCAATACCGAGTATGCTTCTTTGTCCTCCATTTTCGGGTAAAAAGTCGCGTAATCCAACTGATTGGATTTGAAAGCGGCAAAGAACGAGAATGTTCCGTTTTTCCCTAATTCATTCACGACCAGATTATTGGTGAAGTCGGCCTGTTTGTTTTTGAGAATTAAACTTAAGATTAATGCAGGGACAACTAAAACCGAGAAAAATACCAGGCGTTTTGAAATCGGTCTTCTGTCGGAAAAAGTTTTTTGGAATATTTTTCTTTTATGAAGAATTACAAATGTCAATACAATCAATGCGACCAATATGAAAATAATGAGCGGCAAAGGATAAGATTCGTTAATATTTGAGATCACTTCATACGTGTAAATCAGATAATCAACAGCGATAAAATTGAATCTCACACCAAACTCATCCCAAAAAGGAATTTCTGCCAAAAGGCTGAAATAGATGATTAATAGAACGATTCCCAAATACACATAAGTGAAAATTTTGTCGAATCTGGAACCAATCCACCGCTTTGGGAACAGTAAAAGATAAAGGGAGTAGAGAAGTAAAAATAATGTTCCGACTGCAAAATCAAAACAAAATCCTGTGAAAAATGCGCGTAGAATATTGAGCAAATTAAAGTCTAAATCTTTGGACGACCAGATCAGAAATACCAATCTAATAACTCCCGAAAGCAAGATATACAGGCTTAAAATTGAGAATAATACAGAAAATCTGCTGTTGAAAATTTTGTGAAAAGGCTTTGAAGTCTCACTTTTTTGATTCATTGATTACACGTTTTTTGAAACGGTAAAGTAATCATTCAATTTGGAATTAATTTAGAATTTTAAATAATAATTGAAAAAACGTGATAATTTTTCTCAAATTTATAATCGATGTTCCAGTTCTGAGATTTGCAGATTTGTTTTACAATTGCGAGCCCAAGCCCGCTGCCATTATTATCTTTAGAAAATCTTGAAAACCTTTTGAAAAGCAAATCTGGGTTAAGTTCTTGACTTCCAGAATTTGAAACTTCGAAGAAAGATGGAGTGAGTTTAATTTTAATTGATCCATTTGTTGCAGTATGTCGGATGGCGTTTAAAATCAAATTATTAATCAGAATCTCAGTTAAAGTAATATTGCCATTAACCTTCACTTGTGGAGAAATTTCGCTGTGAACAGCTATGTTTTTCTGCTCAAAATGTTCCTGTAAGATTTCCATACTTTGGTTGAGCAATTCATCCAAACCTATTTCTGAATTGTCAAATTGATTGTTTTCAATTTTTGACAATAATAAAAGATTTTTATTGATTCGTGAACTTCGGGACAAAGCGCGATTCATGTCTTCTGCAATCTGATATTGCTTTTCTGTCAAATCTTCGTTTTGTAAAAGTAGATCGAGTTTGTTTTTCAGAATGGCCAAAGGCGTCTGCAGTTCGTGAGACGCATTTTCGGTAAACTCTTTTTGTGTTTTGTATACCGAAATATTATGTTCTATCAACTTACCTAGAGATTGATTCAGCTCCTCAAATTCAGAAACATCCGTGTTACTGAATTCAATTTTCGTCTGATTATTCAGGTTAAAAGTTTTCAGTTGGTCCAAGGTTTCCCGGAAAGGTTTCCAAACCGATTTTGAAAGTCTTCTGTTGAGAATCAATAATCCACCAACCATCAGAATAAAAAGAAAAACCGTGGTTGCAGAGATGAAAAAAATCGTTTCCTGAGACTCCTCAATATTCGTTTCTATGTTGAAGCGGTAAGGTTTTTTGTTCAGATAAATAACTTTGGACAAGCACCGGAACCTGTCAATTTCCTCAAAATCTAAAAAGCTGTGAGGTTTTTCTAATATAAAAACGCTGTCTCGGAGATGATCATTTTTTTCAAGATTCCGAATATTGGTTGTCGGCTGGATTTTGTTCCAAAGTTGAATGGTTTCCAGCAATTTTTCTTCAGACAATTTCAAACTGTTGATTTGAGATGAAGTTTTTTCGGCAACAATTTCGTTATGCTCATCCAGCTCGTGCTTCCAAATCGCATCTACCATAAAATAGTAAACCGGAATACTGATGACCAGAATTATCAGGACATAAATGATGAAAGGTTTGGTGGTTTTACTCAGTAAAGGTTTCAAATCAATAATAGATTTTCAGGTTTTCCGAAGGATAAAATTAATGATAATTGGCAATGAACTGATATTTAATTAGAAATCCATTTGTAGCCGGTACCATACACTGTTTTGAGATATTGATCGCAACCGGCGTCATTCAGTTTTTTCTTCAGATTTTTTACGTGGGCATAAACAAAATCATGGTTGTCCAGCATATCGGCAAAATCTCCTGAAAGATGCTCTGCCAAAGTACTTTTGGAGATGACTTTGTTCTTGTTGCCTATAAAATAAATCAACAGGTCAAATTCTTTCTTCGTTAACGCAATGATTTCATTATTCACCGAAACCGTTTTAGCCAAAAGGTCAATCTGCAGCTCATTTTGACTGATGATATTAGAATTATTAAACTGTTTGCGTCGGATGATGGAGTAGATGCGTGCCATCAATTCAGACAGATGAAAAGGCTTGGTGAGATAATCATCGGCGCCCAATTGAAGTCCTTTGATGCGGTCGTCCAACGCATTTTTTGCCGAAACGATAATCACGCCGTCCTGTTTATTGTGAGATTTCAGTTCCTCCAGGATTTTCAGACCATTGCCGTCAGGGAGCATAATATCGAGAATTATGCAGTCGTACTGGAACGTTTCTATCTTGTACATAGCCTCATAGAAAGTGGAGGCAAACTCACATAGATAATTTTCCTCAGAAAGATATTCTGCGATACTTTTTGCCAGTTCGGTTTCGTCTTCAACAATCAGGATTTTCATCGGTCATTATTTTTTTTAAATCTAAGATTTTCGCGGGGTAAGTTATATGTTGAATTTAGAAGAAATTTAGAATAAAAATTCTGAAAGCACAAAAAAAAAGAGGCAACTACAATTACCTCTTTTAAAATATTGATTTAATTTTAAGATTTAGGTCTCAGCTGTCTTGATATAAAAATCAATGCAGCGATTCCCAAACCGGTGACGAGTAGATTTTTAGATTTCTTAGTCGGCGAGAGCATTGTTTCTCCGTAGATTCTCATTGGATTTTTAGAAGGCGTCAGGATATTGCCGTCTGTATCGGTCTCGTTGTCTTCTTTCATTAATAACCTCAATGCTGCCGAAGTGGTGTTGATAAGTGGTTTTGGCATAATGCTGTACATTCCTTTCATCATTAGAGAAGAGAAATCTGTGAATTTACTTTTCTGAGGATTCTTGGCCATTTCTACCATCGTTGCGGCTAATTTTTTGGGATCTGATGCAGTAGGAGGGATTTTAAAATCCAAACCTGAATATTTCGCTGAGTGTGTATTTCCCGTCGATTTCTGAATACTTGGATATAATCCGCAAATATGAATGTCTGGTTCATCAGAAACTTCGCCTTGTAAACATTCTGTCATTCCTCGGATTCCATATTTTGAAGCGGAATAAGCGGTTCCGTAAGGTGCGGGCATCCATCCGCCAATGGAAATATTATTAATCAACACACCAAATTTCTGTTTCTTGAAAACGGGTAAAACACTTCTTGCGCCGTGCATATAACCTAAAAGATTGGTTTTGATAACTTGGTCAATTACCTCAATCGGTGTTTCTTCATATCTTCCTGTTGCCATTACTCCGGCATTGTTCACCCAAACGTCAATTGTTCCGCTGATTTTTAATGCTTCTTCTGTCAAATGTTCAACATCTTTGAAGTCCGAAACATCAGTCGGGATTCCTACAGCAAATCCACCGAGTTCCTGACATATTTCTACCGCATTTTCCAAGGCTTCTTTGCCTCTGGCTGCGAGAACCAGGTTGCAGCCTTCTTGCGCAAAAGCTTCTGCAGCAGCTAAACCTACACCGCTGGATGCACCGGTAATAACAACTGTTTTATTGTTAAGATTGTTTGATATCATAATATTTTGATTTTGGAATTCAATCAAGTTCAAAGAATATACCATTGACCGAAATCGATTTTGCATTTTATATTAAAATAAAAAAGAAATGATAAATTATTCATAATAAGACGATGACGGAGAAAGGACGGAGAAATGACGAAGGAATCTTAGAGTGGTAGCTTAAATATGAAGCAATAAGGTTTATAAAAATAATGTAAGTTTATTATTGATTTTGCATCAACTTGGCAGACGTTTTGCAAGTGTACTTCTACACAACTCAACTTATAAATCACACCACCGATATGGAAGCTACAGAACTTAGACTAAACAATTTGCTGATTTACGGCAACGAGATCGTTCCGGTAATGGGAATGGAGAATAGTAACAACAATCTTATTGTTAAAATAGATTCTGACACAGCTATCGATCACAGAAATTTGAAACCAATTGCTTTAACTGCAGAATGGCTTAGAAGGTTAGGTTTCAAAGAGGCTTACAGATCTTCTAGCAGAATAAGATTTGAACTTTCAAACTACTGCAGGTATGACTTTGACTTAGATTCCAATAAGATCTTACAAGGCTTCTTGTACTTTGGAAACTATATCAAATGCAATTATCTTCACCAGCTTCAGAACATCTATTTTACGCTGACTGGCGAAGAACTCAAAATAGAATACGAATTACAACACGCCCAAACCACTCATTCATAAATATTCTCGAAACCTGACTTTTTAAAAGTCAGGTTTTTTTGTTTCATAACAGTTGATGGTTCAAAACTTTATTTCTTTTAAATAACGGATATAAAATGTGATAAGGAAATAAAGCTATTAGAACAAAGTTCTTAGCATTTTGGAAATCTGCTAATACGAAAAAGTCTGTGTACCAATGGAAAATATAAAGAAAAATCATTACAAAAGTCAAATACTTTCTGTTAAATGCTCCTAAAAAGCTACTTGCCTGGATGATGATTGCAAATACAGTAATAATGACCCAAAATTTCTCGTACTGATAAAGGCTCAAAATCCAATTTGGAACTTTGATATCTGCCATCCAGTAATTGTCTAATGTGTTAACCTTAGCTGCATTTTTGTGAAACCAGGTGATTTTATCGGTGCCTTTTACAAGATTTTTTGCAATGCCTAAAAATTTCGAAATTCCTGCCAAGCTGTATGTGGCTAAGAGCCCTAGATAAAAATACTGTACCCATTTATAATCATTTTCTTTATTCAGATTTTTAGGTAGTAAGAAGATCGACATAAAATATCCGAGGATTATCAAATGATTATGATGTCCAACGCTAAAGTTAAGAGATATGGGAAAATTGATAATGGCAATTAATACAAATATTAAAAAATTTAGAATATAGTTTTGTATGTAAATTGTGATTATAAAAAGTAATGCACAAAAAAGCAGCAGGGTTCCATACAGCATCTCGCTTGGATAACTTGGAAAAATGAATCTTTGTACATCCAGAAACGGCTCGTAGATTTCTTTTGGCCAATTACTGATTTTTTTAAAGTTAAAATATTGGATTAATAACCAGTATAAACCAAAAATGCGCAGGGCATAATAAACTATTTTATAATTGTAAACCGTAAGCTCTTTGTAATTCATTATAAATTGGTGATTATTGTTTTATAGATTTTAAAAGAAGGTTTGCCTAAATCCTGAGGACAATACTTTTCCTTATAAAGAATCAGCTTTGTATATTCGGGTTTGTAGCTTTTCATGAAGATTTTCAACTTTCGGATATTCATGTCCAAATTTTCTTTTTTCTCAATTTTCTTTCCATAAAAATTTGTAATTAAACCCAAATTATTTTCATCATAAATTGGTGTAGAGTGATATAAAACTCTTAGTGTGTCATTATTTTCTACATTATATAGCCTGTACTGCTCTTCGAATTTTTCATTTCCGCTGGGACTTGTGAACAATTTCCAACTGTAAAACGGATAGATTTCCTTTCCGCCTCTTTCGATGATATACAAAGAAGTTAAGGAAAGTAATAAAGAAATAACGAAAAGATACTTGGTGTATTTTTGCATTGGTATATAGTTTTTTCGGTTTTTGTAAAAATGATTCGTAAATGTATTGAGAATTATTAATAAAAATTTAATTCATATCAAAATCGATTATATTTTCTAGATTATCTGAGTGATTTTTTACATTCCAACAACTTTAATCTAAGGTTAAAATCCTTACTTTTGTTTAAAATTATTTAGAATTGAAAACCCATTTCATTGCTATTGGCGGTTCTGCGATGCACAATCTTGCTATTGCGCTTAAAGATAAAGGCTATCAGGTAACTGGTTCCGATGATGCTATTTTCGAACCTTCAAAATCCAGATTGGAAAAGAGAGGAATTCTTCCCGCAGAATTAGGTTGGTTTCCAGAGAAATTAACTTCCGATATCGATGCCGTTATTCTCGGTATGCACGCCCACGCAGACAATCCGGAACTCGCAAAAGCAAAAGAATTAGGTTTGAAAATCTATTCTTATCCGGAGTTTCTCTACGAGCAGTCCAAAGAAAAGACGCGTGTTGTTATTGGTGGTTCCCACGGGAAAACGACAATAACATCGATGATTCTTCACGTTCTGAATTTCCACCAAAAAGACATCGATTATATGGTTGGCGCGCAGTTGGAAGGTTTCGATTGTATGGTTAAAATTACTGAGAATAATGACTTTATGATTCTGGAAGGCGACGAATATCTGTCTTCACCTATTGATTTGCGTTCTAAGTTTTTGCTTTATCAACCTAATATCGCTTTGGTTTCAGGAATCGCTTGGGACCATATCAATGTTTTCAAAACGTTTGATGATTATGTGGAGCAGTTCAGAAAATTTGTGGCGAGCATCACGCCTGGTGGCGTTTTAGTTTACAACGAAGAAGATGAAGAAGTCGTAAAAGTGGTAGAAAGCGCTGAAAATTACTTCCGAAAAATTCCATATAAGACGCCGGATTACGAAATCGTGAACGGCATTGTAAATCTTAAAACCGATATGGGTGACATTCCATTATCTGTTTTTGGCAAACACAATCTGCTGAATATGGAAGGCGCCAGATTCATCTGCTCTCAGTTGGGCATTATGGAAGAGGAATTCTACGAAGCGATTATGAGTTTCAAAGGCGCATCGAAGCGTCTTGAGAAAGTTGAACGGGCCGATGGCGGTTTGCTTTACAAAGATTTTGCCCATGCACCAAGCAAAGTGAAGGCGACAGTTTCTGCATTTGCCGAGCAATTTGAAAAAACAGAAACGTTCGGTTTCCTGGAATTGCATACATATTCCAGCCTGAATCCGGTTTTTCTGGAACAATATGACCACGCAATGGATGGCTTGGACAACGCCGTCGTTTTCTATTCCGAAGATGCTCTGAAAATCAAAAGAATGGACCCGATTTCTCCGGAATTAATCAAAGAGAAATTCAAAAATGAGAATCTGAAAGTCTTTACCAATGCAGAAGATTTGCATCAATATTGGGAAACCTTAGACAAATCAAAAGGCGCATTTGTAATGATGAGTTCCGGTAATTTTGGTGGTTTGGATTTGACAAAATAACATTTATCAATATAAAATATCAGCCTTCTGGATTAATTTTCAGGAGGTTTTTTTTAAGTTTTACGCCTTTGTGAACTTATAACATTGAATCTTAAAAAATATCTTTGTGAACTTCTTATTCAATTTTTTCAATTAATGACTTCAAATCTTCATTAATAATCAAACCTTCCTGATAAAACAAAATTTTCCCATCATAAATCAAAATCCAAGTCGGATAAATAGGTTTTTGGTTCCTTGAAAATTCCATCGCCAATTCGTGAATCCCCAGATTTCCGTTTGAAATATATTGGTAAGTTTTGCCAAAGAATTCAATTTTATCTTTCGATTTTTCCGCATCAAAAATGATGAAGTGAACATTTTCATTTAGCAGCTTCTTCAATTCCAAATCTTTCTCAATCTGATGCATCTGAATTTTACAAATGGAACACCAACTTGTTTTCATATAAATCAACATCAGTCTGTCTGATTTCTCAGGCAAATTCTGAAACGAGTAAGTTTTCAATTCCTGAGAATCTAGACTTCCAAAAGTCATTAATAATATGAAAGTCAGTTGTTTCATTTTTTTTATCACAATGTCACAAAGGAATCACAAAGAGCACAACAATTTGTGAGCCTTGTGCAAGCTTCGTGTCTTTGTGGTTAATAAATTATCTAATCTGATATCTGATTCCAATAAAACTTCGGATTCCCTGCATCGGCGCATAACCGTAAGTCGTGTCAAACGTGTAACCGTAAGGATTATTCACTGCATCATCCACATTTTTATCAAACGGGTCAAACGGTCTCAAAATCGGATTCTTTGGAACAAAATTCAACAGATTTCTGATGCCTCCATAAACTTCAAAACCATTGTAAAATTTCTTGTTCAGCTGAATATTCATCAACGTAAACCACGGTGAATATTCCGGCCGGAAATCATTCGGAACCGTTGGCAATCGCATTGGACCATAAAATTGTCCCGTCAAATCCATCGTCCATTGATTCTCAAATTGATAAGTCAGATTGTAAGTTCCGCTCCATTTCGGCGCGTGCAATTGCTGACTCTTTTTACCTTCATTTTCAGAATAAACATCCATATAAGTTACGCCAAACATTAGCTGAATTGGCAAAGTCCAATTGGTGCTCACATCAGCCGAAATTCCTCTGGAAATGGCGTGTCCCGATAGATTGTTATAAATAATTTTATCCGGCTCCGAATCAAAATCACCAATAATTTTGTTGTTGAAATAAGAATAAAATCCATTAATATCAACATTGATAAAATAATTATTCACAGGGATTTTCATCAGATAACTGAGATTAGTATTCAGAGATTTTTCAGGTTTCAAATCTTCTTGGATGATTACTTCGCGCGAACCAGTCAATGCCGCGTGGTCTTCCGTAAAAAGATTCACCACTCGGAAACCTGTCCCGAAACTTAACCTTAAAGTGTTGTAAGGATTGGGTTCAAATTTCCAAGCCAACCTCGGCGAATACACCGATTTATGAACTTTATGATAATCGTATCTGTAACCAAGAAGCAACGTGTTTTTATCATTAATTTCCCATTCATCTTCCAAATAAATTCCGGCAATCGGTGATTTCATTGGTTGATTTTCTCCTGATAAATTGGCTGTTCCGGCGGTGTTGTCATCATAGAAATTAGATTTATAACTGATTCCGGATTTCAGATGATGTTTCCCAGATTGCTTTTCCCAATTCAGTTGCAAAAACAGCACTTTTTGCGTCGCCATGTAAGGCGTGTTGCCGTAAAATGAATTTTGGTCGTGGTAATTGTAAGAATATTGAAGCAAAAATTTTTGCTTCATCGGTAACTGATAAATTCCAAATAACTCCAATCGATTGGTGTAAATACTTTCGCCGTAAACATCGTCAGAGCCTCGGTTTTCCTTTTTCCATTGCATTTCTCCACCGAAACGGTCTTCATAAAAATATCTCAAAGCAAAACTCGCCAGCCGGTTTTCTTTTCTTTTGAAATTCCATTTGTTGAAAACCGAGATTCTGTGTTGTAAAGCCGTGTCTGTAAAATTGTCATTATTCTGGTCAATTCTGTTACCGAAATAAAAATAATTTAAACTCAATAAACTCGAAAAACTCTTATTCTCAAAAACTTTTTTGGCAATGTCAAGATTGACTTCGCCTTGATTTCCTGTCATCACATCTGCTGAAAAATTTGGAGCCTGCAAAGCGTTTTTTGTAATAATGTTAATCACGCCACCCATTGCTTCCGATCCGAAAATAGATGAAGCCGGACCTTTCGTAATCTCGATTCTGTCAACCAGACTATTCGGAATTCCGCTCAAACCGTAAACGGTGGAAAGTGAACTTACAATCGGCATTCCGTCAATCAGAATCATTGTGTAAGCACCTTCCAAACCGTTGATGTGAATATCACCCGTGTTGCAAACCGAGCAATTCAGCTGAGGTTTCACGCCGTTGACCATAGCGATCGATTCAAAAATATTGGGCGTCGGATTCTTCCTGAAAAACTGTTGCGAATAAACATCTGTAGAAATCGAGCTGTTCAATTTCTTCACAGCAAACTGCGTTATCGTCACTTCATCAATGTCATTATGTTTTTTGGCAGAATCTAAAACAGAAGTTGTCGCTGAATCCGTTTTCAAAGAATCCGTCTGAGCAAAAATTAAAACCGATAAAAGTGTGAAAGAAAGAATTATTAATTTCATTAAAACAAATATGTTAGACAAAGCTAACAATTTTATTAGAAATAAAAAGTTCGAGTTGAAAAATTAATATTGAGCACAAAAAAAACTCACCAAAAATTTGATGAGTTAAATTATTTATGCCAATCTGATTTTATAAACTGTCAGTCTGAGGCTCTCGAAGACTTTATATATTAATCTCTTCTGCTTAAAAATATTCTCAAAATATACCAGAACAAAAGCATTATCGATGAAAATAACTGTAACGCTGCGCCAACATATTGACCTTTTGAGTATTGATTTTTGATATTATAAGTTTCATAAAGAATACTCGCGCTCGCCAAAGCCACCATTGCCAAAGAAAACCAAAGTCCCAAGTTGAAACCGAAAATCGCTCCAACCACAATCACGCCCAGCGCAACAAATCCGCCAATCACGATGATGTTTCTAAGGAAAGAAAAATCTTTGTTGGTCAGGAAAACTGCCGCAGTCAATCCCGCAAACATAAATGCCGTTACCAACGCCGCTTGTGTAATGATTTGTGGTGCGTACAAAGTCGCGATGCCTAACATTGGAAGGAAAATCACTGCTTCAATTAAAACGAATAATCCCAATCCCAAATATTGCGTGCTCTTTGAAACGGAAAATGACAATTTTGTCGCCAACATAGAAACCATCCAAAACACGCCGATGATGAGTAACCACGTGTATTTTCCGGACATCATAGACAAAATCGTTTCCATTGGAACCACTTTCAACAAGATGCTTTCCACTGCTCCGAACGCCAAAATCGCCAGTGCGACGTGCATATAAGTTTTTCTATAAAATTCTGCTCTTTCGATTTCCGAAATCTGCGAAACCATTAATGAATCATTCATTTGTAAAAATTTTAATAATCTCAAAGATAAGAAAAGATACAAGAATCAAGAATGAAGAATCATGAAAAGTTAAATAATGTATTTTTATTTGGGCAGCTATTTCCGCCTTCCACTCCCAAACCTAACGAAGTGGTTCGACGAAGTCAATCTTTTTTGCAGACGATTTCTCTTTCAATAGAATCCTAAGATTACGCAAAAAAGGATTTCACTCAAGTCGGGCTGCAGTTTTTTTAGTAAAAATCACCGCTCAGCAAATTAACCCAATATTGTATAAAATCTAGTTGATTTCTTAGTTAATTTACGCCTTTGTGTGCCTTAAAATATTTTCAATAATGTAACAAAAATCTCTGCGGGCTTTGCGTTCAAAATTTCCTCTTATCAATTCTCAAAAAAATATTACATTTGAGAAAAGCCAAATCCAACAAAATGAGATACGTTCAGCTAGGGAAAATCCCACCGAAAAGACACACGATTTTCAAATCCGAAGATGACCAATTCTATTACGAGCAACTCTTTGGAACAGAGGGTTTCCACGGGATTGCGTCGTTGCTTTATCATATGCATCGCCCGACTCAAATCAAATCAATTGGAGAAGCAAAAGACGTGACGCCGAAAATTGCGGTTGAGAAAAACGTAACACCTAGAATGATAAAAGGTGCAAAAGTGACCGCTGAAGACGATTTTCTGGAAAGCCGGAAAGTTTTGATGGTGAACAACGACCTCAAAATGGGTTTGGCAAAACCAAGAAAATCGACCGATTATTTCTATAAAAATGCGGAATGCGACGAGTTACTTTTTGTGCACGCAGGAAAAGGAATTCTGAAAACAATGCTCGGAAACATTGAGTTTTCTGTTGGCGATTATCTCATCATTCCGAGAGGAACAATTTATCAGTTGGAATTGGAATCTGAAGACAATGTTTTCCTATTCATAGAAGCCCATTCTCCGATTTACACGCCAAAACGTTACCGAAATGAGTTCGGACAATTGCTGGAACATTCGCCGTTTTGTGAGCGCGATATTGTGCCACCAACTTTTATGGAACCTAAAAATGAGAAAGGCGATTTTCTAATCAAAGTCAAAAAAGAAAATCAGATTACCGATTTCATTTATGCCACGCATCCTTTTGATGTCGTTGGCTGGGACGGTTATTTCTATCCTTATAAATTCAATATCAAAAACTTTGAGCCGATTACGGGAAGAATTCATCAACCACCTCCGGTTCATCAGAACTTCGAGGCGCATAATTTTGTCGTTTGCTCTTTTGTGGCGAGAATGTACGATTATCATCCACAGGCAATTCCTGCGCCTTACAATCATTCGAATATTGATTCAGACGAGGTTTTGTTTTACACAGAAGGCGATTTTATGAGCAGAAATCATGTTGACTTGATGGATTTCTCACTTCATCCAGGTGGCATTGTTCACGGTCCACATCCAGGCGCAATGGAACGAAGCATCGGTAAAAAATCTACCGACGAATATGCCGTGATGGTTGACCCGTTCCGACCTTTCAAACTGACGGAAGAAGCAATAAAAGTGGAAGACCCGAGTTATAAAACGAGCTGGTTGGAGTAATTTAAAAATAAAAAGCTAGCAGAAATGTTAGCTTTTTTTTGTTGATGAATTTTAACTCCCCGAAAAAGGACTTCCAAAAATCCCCACCGCCAATTCTGCCCAAATTAAAAACAATAAAGCAAGAATCCCAACAACAAAAATCAACCTTGATTTTAAAGTTTTAAATTTCTTCAAAACAACATCGATTGTGAAAACTGTGGCGAATAAAAGAATTCCCATTATTAGAAAATCGGAGATAGCCCAATTGACTTCTTTGGTAAACTGCATCGCAATCAACGGAATACTTAAGATTGCAACTGGAATTGCGTAAAGTAAAATACTTCTTTGATTTTGTGTCATCATAATTTTCGAGATTAAATTTTTATAAAGAACTTTGAATTACAAAGTAAATAAATTTTATTTGAATTATTAAAAATTAGTTTAACAAAAATTAAAAATTATTTTTTAATATGTAGAAATATGACTTTTCACCAAACTGATAACGCTCATTTTTTTACTTATCTTTAGAAGGTAAATTTGTAAAAAAATAACTCGTTATGGTCAATTATGTCAGCGCAGAAGAAGCAGTTTCAATCATAAAAAGTGGCGACAGGATTTTCGGACACGGCAGTGCGTGCACACCCAACCTTTTGTACGATGAATTAGCAAAACAATCTTCACGTCTGAGCAACGTGGAAATGGTTTCTATTACGCAACAAGGGAATGTCGAGATTGCAAAACCTCAGTACAAAGATAATTTTTACATCAATTCATTATTCACTTCCACACCTGTTCGGGAAGCTGTGAATGGCGAAAATGGCGACTATGTTCCGATTTTTTTAAGCGAAATTCCAATTCTTTTCAAAAACGGAATTCTGCCAATTGACGTGGCTTTGATAACCGTTTCTCCGCCTGATAATCATGGTTATTGTACATTAGGAACTTCTGTAGACGTGGCGAGAAGTGCGATTGACACGGCTAAAACAATCATTGCCATCGTCAATCCAAAAATGCCGAGAACACACGGCGATGGAATGATTCATATCAACAGAATCGAGAAATTGGTTTGGAGCGAAGAAGAGCTTTTGACTATTGATTACGGTTCCAAAGTGGGCGCAGAAGAAATGCTGATTGGAAAACACGTCGCAGAATTAATTGATGACAAAGCGACTTTACAAATGGGAATCGGAACTATTCCGGATGCGGTTTTGAAATGTCTCGGAAATCATAAAGACCTTGGCGTTCACACCGAAATGTTGAGCGATGGTGTGATTGATTTAATTCAAAATGACATCATCAATAACAAATATAAAGGAACGCATACCAACAGAACGATTACCAGTTTTTGCTTTGGTACAAGACGTTTGTACGATTTTGTTGATGACAATCCGGCGATTGCGTTTATGGATGTTCAACACGTTAATTTCCCGATTAACATTATGAAAAACAAGAAAATGCACGCCATCAATTCGGCAATAGAAATTGATATCACGGGCCAGGTTTGTGCGGATTCTATCGGAACATATCAATTCAGTGGCATCGGCGGGCAAATGGATTTTATGCGTGGCGCTGCGCTAAGCGAAGGCGGAAAACCAATTATGGCATTATCTTCCCGAACCAAAAAAGGTGTTCCGAGAATTGTTCCTTTCCTAAAACAAGGTGCTGGCGTTGTGACGACTAGAGGTCATATTCATTATGTGGTAACGGAATTTGGGACGGCTTATCTCTACGGAAAAAACCTTCGTCAAAGAGCGAAAGCATTGATTGAAATTTCTCATCCAGATGATAGGGAAATGCTGGACAAAGCGGCTTTTGAAAGATTCAAATAAATAATAAATTATTATTGAAAAAGCCTTTGTGTAAAGGCTTTTTTATTATATTTGGTATTAAAACAAATACCTGATTGAAGTCAATTTATAATTTAATAAAGGAAGAAATACGAGAACATTCTATCATAAAAAATTCTATTCTAACAGATTCAAATCCTTGGAAAAGAAGTCATTATGTGATTTTGGCTGAGATGATTTCTGAAGAACTTTCTAAAAAAGAGGAACTTCGGAATGACAAAAAATTCGAATTAGGAACCAGTATTTCTCACATTACACTGCAGCGTTTTTTCGAAAGTGATTATGATTTTAAAACGCACAACGATCTGCGTTTTATCAAAACGCTGGACAAAATCTGTATTTTTTTAGGTTTCAAAGATCTTAATTCCTTTGTCAAAAGTGTCAGAGGGAAAAATAGTTATGATGAGTCCAAACTTGGACAAGAGTTCACGACCGATATCGTTTATAAATATTGTCAGAAAAATTTTGAATTTTTTAAATTTTTCCCTGAATTGAGGTTTGATTTTTTCGATGACCTTATCTTTCCAGATTCTCCGTTTATTGAAAGAATAAAAAGTTTTAGTTATCAACTCTCTGACAAAAAATTAAAGTTGTTTACCAATAACAACCGTTCAAACTTCGAAATTTTTGATATTGAAGTGGTGTCTCAGGAAAACGAAATGATTGTTGTAAAAGCTCAGGAATTCTGGAATCTTGTTTTTAAAGTAGAAAATACGGAAGAAGAATATATCGTGAATGAGCTGGATACTCATATTTATTTCATCAAAAGGATAGATAGTGTCTGGAAAATTTGGGATAATTATAATCCGAACTCTGGATTACTTAATATTCTGATACAAAAAAAGCCGTAATACGGCTTCATAACTCGGGCTTTCATTTATGTTTTTAGAATCATTTCATAATTCTAGTACCAAAAATAAAAATCAAAAATTGATAATCGTAAACTTAAATGGACTTAAAAATACATATTGTGTTTTTGAAACATTAGTGCTCAAATTTTTATTAATTTTACTAATTTATTTTGAAATTGGTAAGTAATTAATTTTAATATTGATTTATGTTTAATAATAGTGCAATCGATTTCTTGATTCCTAATATTTTATTTTTACAATTTCTATAAAAGATTTAAAATACAATAAACTAACAATCGTTAGTTTATTTCTGAAAAAGTCTTATCTTGGCATCAACAGATAAAAAAGTAAAAAGTAAAATGTCAACACTCACTTTTGCCGAGAAAATCGCACAAGCCGAGAATTTTCTCCCAATCAACGGAACCGATTATTTAGAATTTTATGTGGGAAATGCCAAGCAGGCTGCCCATTTTTACAAAACTGCATTCGGTTTTCAGTCCGTTGCGTACGCTGGTCCGGAAACTGGCGTTCGAGACAGGTCGTCTTACGTTCTTCAGCAAGGAAAAATCAGATTGGTTTTGACTTCTGGGTTGAAATCAGATTCACCAATTTGCGAACATCAGAAAAAACACGGTGACGGTGTCAAAGTTCTCGCACTTTGGGTAGATGATGCCGAAAAAGCTTTCGAAGAAACTACAAAACGTGGCGGAAGACCTTATTTAGAGCCAAAAACTTTGACTGATGAATTCGGTGAAGTGAAGATGTCCGGCATTTACACTTATGGCGAAACCGTTCATATGTTCATCGAACGTAAAAATTACACAGGCGCATTTATGCCTGGCTACGAAGTTTGGGAAAGCGACTATAATCCTTCCGATGTTGGGTTGCTTTACGTTGACCATTGCGTAGGAAATGTAGGCTGGGATAGGATGATTCCCACCGTGGAGTGGTACGAAAAAGTAATGGGATTTGTGAACATCCTTTCGTTTGACGACAAGCAAATTAATACAGAATATTCTGCGTTGATGTCCAAAGTAATGTCCAACGGCAATGGTTTTGCCAAATTTCCAATCAACGAACCTGCCGAAGGTCAAAGAAAATCTCAGGTCGAAGAATATCTGGATTTCTACGAAGGTGAAGGTGTTCAGCACATTGCAGTAGCAACAAAGGATATCGTGAAAACCGTTACTGAATTGAAGAGCAGAGGCGTAGAATTCCTTTCACCACCGCCAGAAGCGTATTACGATATGATTCCGGAAAGAGTAGGGAACATTGATGAAGATATCCAAAAACTTCAAAATCTGGGGATTTTGGTGGATTGTGATGAAGAAGGCTATTTGCTTCAGATTTTCACAAAACCAGTGGAGGACAGACCAACTTTGTTCTACGAAATTATCGAAAGACACGGCGCTCAAAGCTTCGGAGCTGGAAATTTTAAAGCGCTTTTTGAAGCTTTGGAAAGAGAGCAGGAGAAAAGAGGAAACCTCTAAACCAAATTTATTTTCTATATTTTCACCATTAAAGCATTAATTTTTTGATGCTTTAATTTTTTATAAATTTTAATCTAACTTATAGATTCTAACATAATATCTATCAACATGAAATCATTCATAGAATATCCTTCAGACTCAGATTTTTCCATTTATAATATTCCGTTCGGCGTTTGTGTTTTTAACAAAGAATTTATCGCTTGTGCCACAAGAATTGGTGATATTGTTATTGACCTGGCCACTTTGTACGACCTTGGTTATTTTGAAGACATCACCGAAATGGACGATAATGTTTTCGAAGCTTATACCATCAATGAGTTCATCGAACTCGGAAAACCGGTTACCAATAAAGTTCGTGAAAAGATTCAACAGCTTTTGTTGGAAGATTCACTTTTGTCAAAAGATGAAAGAACGATTACCGATTGCTTCTACAATCTGGACGAAATTCAAATGATGATGCCTTTGCACATCCCGAATTACACTGATTTTTACAGCAGTATTCAGCACGCAACAAACGTTGGAATGATGTTCCGTGACCCAGCAAATGCGCTTTTACCGAATTGGAAACATTTGCCGGTCGGTTATCACGGTCGCGCTTCGTCCATCGTTTTATCAGGAATTGATATCACGAGACCTTGCGGACAAATCAAACCAATTGATGCTGATAAACCGATTTTCAGTGCTTCAAGACAATTGGATTTTGAATTGGAAATGGCTTTTGTAGTTAATAAAAATACAGATTTAGGAGAACGGATTTCTGTTGCAGAAGCGGAAGATGCCATTTTCGGGATGATGATTTTCAACGATTGGTCGGCGAGAGATATTCAAAGTTGGGAATATGTTCCTCTTGGTCCATTTTTAGGGAAAAATTTCGGTTCGTCCATTTCGCCTTGGATTGTGACTTTGGAAGCTTTAGAGCCTTTCAAAACCCAATCTCCGAGGCAAGAACCAGCAGTTTTGGATTATCTGAAATTCGATGGCGACAGAAATTATGACATCAATCTTCAGGTCTATCTGAAACCGGAAAATTCCGAAGATAATTTGATTTCCGAAAGCAATTATAAATTTATGTATTGGAATATGTTCCAGCAATTGGCGCATCACACAGTTGGTGGTTGCAACGTAGAAGTGGGCGATGTTTACGCCAGCGGGACAATTTCAGGTGAAGATGAAAAGTCTTATGGTTCAATGCTGGAATTATCCTGGAAAGGTACAAAACCGCTTCAACTGAAAAACGGAATCGAGAGAAAATTCATAGAAGACGGCGATACGATTACGATGAAAGCCTGGTCAGAAAAAGACGGAATCCGGGTTGGTTTCGGAGAAGTTTCTGGAAAGATTTTACCTGCAATTTAAATATTTATATTGTGATAAGAGTTTCAGCATTTCTTGTAGTTTTAATTTTTTTATTTAGTTGCAAAAAAAGCCACGAAGGAATTAGCGATTGTATTTGTGTAGCAAAAGAGGCGTCGGATTCAGTTATTGCGATTACTAATCCAGTTTTTGAAATTAAGGATCATCACAAATTGATAAGTTATAATTGTGCTGAGGTAGAAATAGGAATTGCATCTGTAACAGATTCTGCTGGAAATGAATCTTGTAAAAATTTAGTTGATATTAAGTGTGTTTCCAACCAAACTCATAGCTTAGAATTAGCAAATCAACTAAATTATACGTCCACAAAATTCAAAGCAATAAATATGGAAAATGAATCTGATAAACATTTCTTGATTAATGAATTGAAAGAAAATGCCAAACAAATTTTTGAAATGAATATTGATAAGAACAGAGAAATTGTATCAATTAAAAAATTTGAAAAATAAGAGTTAATGAAAACCATCATTCCATCCGATATTTCCGCCGTTCAATTACAGCAAGTGATGCAGACCGCGATTGCTCCCCGGCCAATTGCTTTGGCAAGTACAAATAATAGCAAAGGAGAAATCAATCTTTCGCCGTTTAGTTTTTTCAATATGTTCAGCACGGTTCCGCCGATTGTCATTATTTCGCCTTCCAGAAGAGTTCGGGATAATACGACAAAACACACGCTTGAGAACCTGAAAGAAGTTCCGGAATTGGTCATCGGAAATGTCAATTTCGAGATGGTTCAGCAGGTTTCTTTGGCGAGTACAGAATACGAAGATGGCGTGAATGAGTTCATCAAATCCGGATTGACGATGAAACCCGCAGACATTGTAAAACCATCTTTGATTGCAGAATCTCCTGTTAATTTTGAATGTAAAGTTTTGGAAATTAAATCGCTCGGAAATCTGGGTGGTTCAGGAAATCTGGTGATTGCGGAAATTGTCAAAATTCATATCAACGAAAAATATCTGGATGAAGCGGGGAATCTTGACCAAAAACAACTGGATTTGGTGGCGAGATTAGGCGGAAATTTCTATTCCAGAAACAATGAAAATAATCTTTTCGAAGTTCCTAAACCTTTGGTTACAAAAGGAATTGGTTATGACCGGCTTCCAAACGAAATCAAGCAAAGCGACGTTTTCACGGGCAACGATTTGGGAATGCTCGCCAATGTAGAATTTTTACCGACTGGTCATTTTTCTTCCGAAAAAGATGTACATTTATCAGCCCAAAAACTTTTGAAAAACAACGACATCGAAAATGCCTGGAATACTTTGAAAATCTAAAACTATTTCAAAAAACTAAAACCTTAAAAACTAACCAAAAACTATGAGAAAATCGGTGTATCAAACCATCATCAGTCTTCTGATTTTGGTTATTTTGGTCTCTGTTATTGGGATCGTTAATACGCAGGTCAGTTTGAGATACGAGACTGATAATCCTAAAGAATGTATTTCTAAAATTACGGGAAAAGACCTTTGTGAGTTTATCACAACATCAAAAATAGTCGTGATAGTTTGTTTGATATTGACTTCTGGAATGATAAGTTTTAGGTATAGATTGATTAAGGAGTAGATTACGTTATCTTTTTGACTCAGTCACTCCAATCATCACTCCAAAATCCCCATCTTCTTGTATCCAATTTTTTTCAGGATAATAACTTCTCGAAACAAAACCATCCAAATACAAGGCTTTTTTGCAACCCAGTTTTTTGAATAACAAAGCGAAATTGTAAAAACTAACGTCTTTTTTTGACATTACAAAAACAGCATTTCCATTTTCCAAAACTCCAACACCGTTTCTGATATTCAGATTTTTAGATTGTTCTTGGAAAATCGGATTGATGTTTCCATTTATCAAGAGCATTGGACCAGATTGCGTTGCAAATTCGACATCCTTATTATATTTAAATTTCTTGGTTTCTGAAATCTGAGGAATCTTGTTTTTGGCAATGTAAAATATTCCGTTGGGTTGAAGGTAAAAATTACCGTTTTCTGTCGAAGTATTTATTTTATTGAGCATTTCCGAATCATGAATATAAAGACCTTTTGGAATATTGTTAATTTCAAACATTTCGCCATTCATCGCAAATTTTAAGACTTGATTGTTGGATTGAATATAATTTTTAAGATTTCCAATATTTTTTAAGGTTTCTCCGTTTTTATTTTTCCAGTAAAATTGAATGTTTTCCTTTTTAGGATTTGCTTCGAAAATAACATAATTTTTGTCTTCTTTTATTTTATCATCGCAAGAGAATAAAAGAAATAATAATAATGGAAATAAAAGTAAATTATTGATTTTCAATTAAATCAAATTTAAAAATTTAAAAAAAACATTAAATCGTCTTCTCCCCATCCTCACTCACAACCTGCGCCTTGTAAAGCACAGAATAATACCCATTCTTAGCCAAAAGTTCCTGATGTGTACCTTCTTCCACAATTAATCCTTGGTCCATCACAATGATTTTGTCCGCTTTTTCTATGGTAGAAAGTCGGTGCGCAATGATGATTGACGTTCTGTTTTTCGTGATTTTTTCTGTCGCTCTTTGGATAAGTTTTTCACTTTCGTGGTCGATGGATGATGTCGCTTCGTCAAGAATCAGAATTTTTGGGTCAGAGAGATAAGCTCTTAAAAATGAAAGCAATTGTCTTTGACCAAGGGAAATCGAAGAACCTCTTTCGCTCACCACATAATCGTAACCGTTGGGTAATTTCTCAATAAATTCGTCAACTTCAATATCTTTTGCCGTTTTTTTGATTTGTTCCAGCGTGATACTTTCGTCGCCTAATGTCAGGTTTTCAAAAATACTGCCGTGGAAAAGGAAAACATCCTGCAAAACCACACCAATATGACTTCTCAAGTTATATAATTCATAATCCCGGATGTCCACATTATCCAGCATTATTTTTCCGGAATTGATGTCATATAATCTCGTAATCAAGCTGATAATCGTCGATTTTCCAGCGCCGGTTGCACCAACAATTGCAACCGTTTCACCTTCATTCACTATGAAATCGATGCCTTTCAGGACTTCCTGCTTGTCATCATATGCAAAATGAACGTTATGGAATTCAATTTTTCCGTCGAAATGGTCTTTAGTAACCGTTCCGTTATTCGGCATCGCCTGGTCTTCGTCCATCACGCCAAGAACTCTTTCGGCACCAACAATTCCGCGCTGAATATTATTAAATCGGTCCGCAATCTGTCTCAACGGACGAATCAACATATTGATAAACTGAATAAAAGCGATAATTACACCTGGCGTAGATTTGATAAAACCGCCATAAAACAAGATGAATCCAATGAAAAGTGACGAAATCAATTCGACAACAGGAAAGAATAATGAGAAGATGAAAACCGTTCTCAATAAAGCTTTTTTCAGTTCAATATTAATATTATCAAACTTCTTAAACTCCGCTTCCTGACGGTTAAAAACCTGAATTAGCGACATCCCAGCCAAACGTTCCTGTACAAAACTATTCTGAGTAGAAGTCCAGCTTCGTTCCAATCCGAAAGCAGTCTTCAGTTTTTTCTGGAAAACCCGAGTGATAATTACCATTATCGGAAGAATCGCCAATGAAATCATACTCAAATGCGTATCCACCTGAAACATTGCAAAAAGCACCATCCCGATTCTCAGGATATCTCCAAAAACCATCAAAAAGCCATCAGTATAAACTGTTGCAATGGTTTCTACATCGCCAACGGCTCTCGTTACCAAACTTCCAATCGGTGTTTTGTCAAAGAAGGCTGTTCGGAAATAAATTAATTTGTGATAAAGTCTTTCTCTGATGTCCCGAATCACATTTTGAGAAATGAAATTGGAGAAATAAACCAAAAAGAAATTCAGAATCGTTTCTGCAACCACCAACCCGATGAGCAGATAAATATGCTTCATCAGTTGCGTTTTGTCCTTCAGCTTTACAATGTCAAGATCCACAACATCCTTGGTCAGAATGGGTCTATACGTGGAAACGATTGCAAGGAAAATCGAAATAATAAGCGTGAAAATAAACCAAGACCGGAATTTCATTCCAATCAAAAAAAGTCGTTTTACAATGTCCCAGGTCGTTTGTTGCTTCATTTCTTTTAGATTCCGTAAATTTTTCAGAGTTGAAAAAACCTGTGCAAAAATAAGGTTTTAAAATTTTAAATTCGGTGTTGGCGATTTAAATATAAATTAAAAATCATAGCCGACATCTACTAAAAACAGGCCTTGCGCAGGCGCAGAAACACCGGCAGAATTCCGATATTGGTCTTCGATGATTTTTCTCAAATCATTAGGCGTAATTTTCCCGGTACCAACTTCTACCATTGTTCCGACAATCGCTCTGACCATATTTCTAAGAAATCGGTCAGCCGAAATAGTGAATTTTAGCCGATTGCCAATTTGTTCCCATTCCGCTTTGTAGATTTTGCAGATATTGGTTTTGTTATCCGTGTGGAGTTTGGCAAAACTGGTAAAATCATCGTATTCAAAAAGGATTTTGCACGCTTCGTTCATCAAGTCAATGTTCAACGGTTTCTGACGCCAATATTGCCAGGAAGAATCATTGGTAAAGGGATCTTTTTCTAACGAAATAAAATATTCATAAGTCCGGAAAGTCGCATTGAAACGCGCGTGCATATCATCAGCAACTTCAAATATTTGTTTGATGGCGATGTTTTCCGACAAAAAAGAATTCAGTTTATAAACCAGGTTCTCGTCAAATTTTTGCTTCGTTTCAAAATGCGCAAACATTTTTTTGGCGTGAACACCCGTGTCCGTTCTTCCCGCGCCAACCGTTTTGATGGGTTCACGTAGAAGCGTGGATAGGGCTTTTTCCAATTCTTCCTGCACAGAAATCTGATTAGGCTGAATCTGATAACCAAAATACGCAGAACCGTTGTAGGAAAACTCTATAAAATATCTCATTTCGTCTGTAAATTTGCTGATTTTTTTTCAATTATAAAATTCGATGAACCACAAATAGAAGATTCTACGAAATCGAAAATTACAAAAGCGTTGTAATTTAAACTGGAATGCTTAAAAATGCAAATTGTGATTTTTATTTTGTGACTTTTGTGGTTGTAATTATATTATGACTTAATTCGTAATTTCGTATTTCGAAAATCATTAAAATGAAACCGCTTAAAACCAACAAACTTTCCAATCCTTCCGAATTCATCAAGCTAATGGTCATCATTTTTGTTTTGGTTTCGGTTTTTCTTTTTAGCCAGAAATTGACGGAAACGCAAATCTTTGTCAATGTCGTCGTCCTTCTGATTCTCTTTATCGTTTTGCAGTCTACTTTTGTGATAATATATAAAAAGGGATTCAAGACTTTGGCTTTTTGGTTTTTGATTGTATTAATATTATTAGGATTTTCGGTAGCTGGCGCCATTTGGTATTTTTCAATTTACGGCTTAACTTTCCAACTTTAATCGTTTAAATTTTAATAAATGAAAAGGATTCTTCTTTTATCAGATACGCATTCATACATCGATGACCGTATTCTCGATTACGCCAAAGACGCTGATGAAGTCTGGCATTGTGGCGATTTTGGGAATATGATTGTGATTGAGGAATTAGAAAAAATAAAACCAATCCGTGGTGTTTATGGCAATATCGATGAAGCAAAAATCAGAACGATTTTCCCCGAAGTCTTGAGTTTCAGATGTGAAGAAGTAGATGTTTTAATGATTCATATTGGCGGTTATCCCGACAGATATTCGCCCTTAGCCAAAAAAGAAATTGCTGACAGAAAACCTAAATTATTTATTTCAGGACATTCTCATATTTTGAAAGCGATGCACGATAAAAAAAATAATCTTCTCCACCTGAATCCCGGAGCCTGCGGAAAATCCGGCTGGCACAAAGTGAGAACAATGATGCGCTTCACCATCAATAAAGAAGAAATTAAAGATTTAGAAATCATAGAACTAGGAACGAGATAAATTCCCCTCCCTTGGAGGGTGACAAAATTCAAAGAATTTTGACGGGGTGGTTAATAAATAAATTATGAAAATAGGAGACAAAGTTTCGGTCATTGATGAAAATCTGCGTGGAAAGGTTTTGACGATTATTGCCAATGAGGTAAAAATTGAAGATGAACACGGTTTTACCTACAATATTAGTAAAGAAAAATTGACAATTCTTGATGCCGGTTTATATGAAAATTCGCCCATCATCAAGAAAAAAGAAACTTCAAAAGTCGTTTCAAAAAAACACAACAAAGCACCTCTTAAATTAGATTTACATTTCGAATTATTAGTCAAAAATCCTAATGATTATGACGCTTTTGAAAGATTGATGATCCAGCGCGAAAAATTAGAAGAAACTATTGATTTCTGCAGGAAAAATCACATCAAAAAACTACAAATCATCCACGGCATCGGCGATGGCGTTTTGCAGAAAATGGTTTACGACATCTTGGAAGGCCTCACGAATGTCGAATACGACAGCGATGGATTTTTCTTCCATCAATCCGGAAATGTTGAAGTTAAATTTCTGTAATTTTTCTTTGGCAAGAATCTTGAGCTTAAAAAGCATATATTTAAACCAATAAAAAACGCAAAAATATGTTTACACTCGCACAAATAGAAGACGCACATTCCAAGGTAGAAAGCGGAAAAGGATTTCCACAATTTGCAAAAACAATCAGAGAATTAGGCGTGAAAAGTCTTGAAACTTTCGTAGAAGATGGCTCAACTAATTATCTCGGAGAAGATGATTACAAAGTCTCAGCCATGCAAAAATATGCACCAATATTAATTTACGGCATTCCTAATCCAGAAAAATTCTTAGCCGATTTACGAAATCACCAGCAAGGCGGAACAGACTTTTTCCAATTCTGCAAAGACTGCGCAGACAGCGGAGTTTACAAATGGATTGTAGATATAGACACCAAAACCTGTACTTATTACACAGAAAACGGAACTATCATTTTTGTAGAACAAATCCCGATTTAATCGCGATTTTTAAATTTTTTCAAATAAGTCTTTTATCTTTTCTCTATCATCTCCAAGTCTAATTCAAAGAAACATCCTCCGGCGCATTCGCCCAAAGCAAAAATTCGCCACCAAGATTTTGCATAATATTTTTCCAAAGATTCTGGTCATTCGGAAGCGTATAATCCAAATTATAAACATCCACAATCGTCCACATTTTCCGCTGAATTTCACTTTCCAACTGCATCGCCGACCAACCCGAGTAGCCGGAAAAAACCTTGATGTCATTGATACTCGTAGAACCATCCAAAATCGATGAAACCACAGAGTCAATATCCTCCGTAATGTAGAATTCATCATTGATTTCCGAAAATTGTTCCGTAATTTTTGGACCTTTCAGAATGAAATAAACCTTATCGTTTTCCACAGGTCCGCCTTCATATAAATCCACCGGAAACCCGAAAATATTCAGCAATCGGGAACTCATATTCCGGTTTTTTTTATTCAAAATCAATCCAAACGCACCATTCTCGTTATGCTCAATAATCAGCACCACAGAACGCGAAAAAATGTCTCCCGAAATATCAGGCGTTGAGATTAAAATTTTACCTTTGTAAGAGTAATTCATCTATCAAATCTATAAAAAAATATTTTTTTGAAAAAGAAATTAAAGCGAAAATTAAGTTAAAATTGATGTGGGTTGAATATTTTGGGCGCCTATTTCCGCCTTCCACTCCCGCTATTTTTTGCCTTCGCTTTTCCAGCCACAAAAAATGAGTTCCGTTCAAGTCGGGGCGCGCTTCGCAAAGTTGAAGATTGGTCTTTCAATTAAACTTCTCTCATAATTTGAATTTTTATCTTTGATGAGTTTTACGTCTTTGCGAACTTAAAACAGTTAGTATATAAAAAATCTTAGCGAACTTTGCGTTCAAATAATTTCCAGCACTCAAATAAAATGAACCATTCAGAAAGCCTCCACGATAAAAGAAAAATCTACGAAAAATCCCAGCTCATAGAAACCGAAATCAAGGAAAATCCCATCGAGCAATTCCGAAATTGGTTTCTGGAAGCCGAAGAAAATCCACAAGTTTCCGAAGCCAACGCAATGGCGATTTCCACAGTCGAGGACGACGGTTGTCCAAGAACCAGAATGGTTTTACTTAAATCCTACAATTGGGAAGGTTTCGTTTTCTACACCAACTACGACAGCCGAAAAGGGAAATCGCTGGAGAAGACGCACAAAGCCTGTCTTCATTTTTTCTGGCCTAGTCTGGAACGTCAAATCATCATCAAAGCCAACGTAGAAAAAATTGCTGAGAATTTGAGTGACGGTTATTTCCATTCTCGCCCAAAAGGCAGTCAGCTGGGCGCAGTTGTTTCACCACAAAGTCAGAAAATCCCAGACCGAAGTTTCCTCGAACATAAACTCAAAGATTTAGAAACCGAATTCGAAAACAAAGAAATCCCAAGACCTGAAAATTGGGGCGGTTATATCGCAAAACCCTACGAAATCGAATTCTGGCAAGGCAGACCAAACCGTCTTCACGACAGGATTTTATATACTTTGACAAAAGATTTCGATTGGAAGATTTCCAGACTGGCGCCTTGATTTCAAAAAACTAAAACACATTTTTGTCATTCCGTAGGAATCCAAATTGTCTAGATTCTTTCAGAATGACAAATTTTATGCTTATAGGATAATTTTCAATTAGATTTAAAATTTCAGATAACTATTGATTTCTGGATTTCAAAATTCTCTCAACATCTTCAACCGTAAAACCTTTCGCTTTTAGCAAAATCAAATAATGATAAAGCAAATCTGCAGATTCATTTAAAAATAATTCATCATTGTCATCTTTCGCTTCTATGAGCAATTCTACAGCCTCTTCACCTACTTTTTGTACGACTTTGTTGATTCCTTTTTTGTAGAGTTCGTTGGTGTAAGAATTTTCATTATTGGTATCAATTTTTTCAGAAATCGTTTGTTGCAATTCGTATAAAAAACCTTTGTCAGTTTCTTCTGCAAAACAAGTCGTTGTTCCGTTGTGACAAGTTGGTCCGAGTGCTTTTGCTTTGATGAGAATCGTATCGTTATCGCAATCCAATTTCCAATCAATCAGTTCCAAAAAGTTGCCCGACGTTTCGCCTTTTGTCCAAAGTCTGTTTTTGGAACGGGAGAAAAATGTCACACGTTTTTCCTGCAACGTTTTGTCAAAAGCTTCCTGATTCATATAACCAAGCATCAGGACTTTCATATTCAGAAAATCTTGGATAATGACAGGAATAAGACCTGTGTTTTTGTCAAATTTCAAATTCATCGTATTGGTAGATTTTTGGATTTAAGATAATTTTTAAGTTCCGGAATTTCGATTTCATCAAAGTGAAAAATACTTGCTGCTAAAGCGCCAGTTGCTTTGGTTTGGGTGAAAACGTCTTCAAAATGTTGCATTGTTCCCGCACCTCCGGAAGCGATAACCGGAACATTAACCAATTCTGAAAGTTGTTTTATAATGTCAATAGCAAATCCGGATTTTGTTCCGTCGGTATTCATTGAGGTTAAAAGAATTTCTCCGGCTCCAAGATTTTCAACTTCTTTTGCCCAGGAAAATAACTCTTTTTCAGTTTCAATTTTTCCACCGTTGCCAAAAACTTTATGCTGATTTTCGATAAATTTTGTGTCAATCGCCAAAACCATACATTGTGAACCAAATCGTTTAGCAACTTCGGTTATCAAGTTTGGATTCGATAATGCTGCCGAATTAATCGTGATTTTGTCAGCGCCATTTTTTAGAAGTTCTTCTACGTTTTCCAAAGCATTGATTCCACCACCAACTGTGAATGGAATGTTGATGTGTTTTGCAATTTCTCTAACCAGGGGGATTAAAGTTTTTCTACGTTCTTCCGTAGCAGAAATATCTAGGAAAACTAGTTCATCTGCACCTTGCTCAGAGTATTTGATGGCCATTTCTACAGGATTTCCGACTTCTTTCAAATCTTGAAAGTTGATGCCTTTTACCGTTTGTCCGTTTTTGATGTCCAGACAAGGAATGATTCTTTTTGCTAACATTAGAGAAATGGTTTTAAATTGTTTAATGAAATCCTGTTTTCATATAAAGCTTTGCCAATAATTGCGCCTTCGCAACCCAATTGTTTCAATTGAACTAAATCATTAGTAGAAGTAATTCCGCCTGAAGCAATCAATTTCACAGTCGGATTTTCAGCAATTATTTTTTGGTAAAGTTCAAAAGATGGACCTTCCAACATTCCGTCCTTATCAATATCTGTGGAAATCACATATTCAATTCCAGATTTTATTTTTTCTTTGATGAAGTCAAAAATATCAATCTCACTTTCTTCCAACCAGCCTGAAATCGCAATTTTTTCATTCTTGGCATCAGCACCCAAAATGATTTTTTCTGAACCATATTTTTCTAAAGTTTCAAGAAATAATTCAGAATTTTTCACGGGTAGACTTCCTAAAGTAATTTGACTTGCGCCAGATTCAAAAGCGATTTCGATATCTTTTTCGGATTTCAAACCGCCACCGAAATCGATAGTTAAATTGGTTTTAGTCGAGATTTCTTCTAATATTTTTTGATTGATGATTTGATTTTGTTTTGCACCGTCCAGATCTACCAAATGCACGAATTGAATACCGTGGTCTTCAAAATTTTTGGTGACCTCCAAAACGTTTTTGCTGTAAATGGTTCTCTTGCTGTAATCGCCTTTGGAAAGCCGAACGCATTCTCCGTTGATGATGTCTATTGCCGGGATGATTCTCATTTTCTATTTTTTATAATGTTCTATTGATTGGGGAACTTCGATTTTTGCGAAGCGCGCCCCGACCTGAGTGGAGCTCTTTTTGTAAGCGCGGGGAAAAGCCTTGGCACAAAAAAGCGGGAACGGAGGGCGGATAAAGGCGCCCAAACTATTTATAATTTTAAAAAGTTTTCTAATATTTTACTTCCCAAAAGACCACTTTTCTCGGGATGAAACTGAACGCCGAAAAAATTATCTTTTTGCAAAGCCGTGCTGTAAGCTTCGGGATAATCGGTTGTGGCAATCGTATTTTCATTTTTTTCTGCATAATAACTGTGCACCAAATACGTGTAGGTTTGCTCGGGAATATTGTGAAATAAATCCGATTTCAAATCATAAATATGATTCCATCCAATCTGCGGAACCAATACCGAGTCTGGAAATTTTTTCACCGAAACATCGAAAATTCCCAACGCTTTGGTAGTGCTTTCCTCAGAATCTTTGCAGAGCAATTGCATCCCCAGACAAATTCCCAAAAGTGGCTGTTTGAGTTCGGGAATCAGTAAATCCAAACCAGTTTCTTTTAAAGAATTCATTGCGAAAGACGCTTCGCCAACACCCGGAAAAATCACTTTATCAGCATTAGAAATCTCGTATGGGTCGTCTGTTAGCTTCGCCGAAAAGTTTAGTTTTTCAATCGCAAAGAGAAGACTTTGCACATTTCCAGCTTTATAATTTATGATAACTGTTTTCATAATTTATTAATTAATAATTAAAGCATTCCTTTTGTGGATGGGAGAATCATTTTTTCTGAGTCGCGTTTTACGGCAGATTTTAAGCATTTTGCGAAGGCTTTGAAAATCGATTCAATTTTGTGGTGTTCGTTGTCGCCTTCCGCTTTGATGTTTAAGTTCACTTTTGCCGAATCTGAGAAAGATTTGAAGAAGTGAAAGAACATTTCGGTCGGCATTTTTCCAATCATTTCGCGTTTGAAATCGGCTTCCCAGACTATCCAGTTTCGTCCGCCAAAATCCAATGCAACTTGCGCCAGACAATCGTCCATCGGCAGAACGAAAGCGTAACGTTCGATTCCCAATTTATTTCCTAAAGCTTGGTAAAACGCTTCTCCGAGGGCAATTCCTGTGTCTTCAATCGTGTGATGTTCGTCCACTTCCAAATCGCCATCGACCTTGATTTCCAAATCCATCTGGCCGTGTTTTGCAATCTGGTCGAGCATATGATTGAAAAATGGAATTCCGGTTTCGATGTTTGATTTTCCGGTTCCATCGAGGTTTAGGTTGATTTTTATTTTTGTTTCGTTGGTGTTTCTGCTGATTTCAGAAGTTCTATTTTCGAGTTTTAGGAATTCGTAGATTTCTTTCCAAGATGTTGTTTGTAAGGCGATTGTGTTTTCCAAATCATCATTTTCCAGAATTTCCTCAATGCCCAAATTGGTTTCGTTATTGATGAAAATTGCTTTTGAACCAAGGTTTTTGGCCAATTTTACATCTGTCATTCTATCGCCAATCACGAATGAGTTTTCTAAGTCGTAACTATCTTTATCAAAATATTTTGTCAAAAGTCCTGTATTCGGCTTTCTCGTTGGCGCATTGTCTTTGGCGAATGTTTTATCAATGAAAATATCTTCGAATTTGATGTCTTGATTTTCAAACGTTTCAATGATGAAATTCTGAATTGGCCAGAAGTTTTCTTCCGGATGAGAAGCTGTTCCCAAACCGTCCTGATTGGTTACCAGAACCAATTCGTAATTCAACTCTTTGGCGATTTTTGATAAATAAGTAAAGACTTTTGGATAGAATTTCAGTTTCTGAAAAGAGTCAACCTGATAATCTTCCGGCTCGAGAACCAAAGTTCCGTCGCGGTCTATAAATAATATTTTCTTCATTTTAATTAATTGATTTTAAGGTTTCTATTAGTTTCAAATTTTCTTCTGGAGAACCAACCGTAATTCTCAAACAGTTTTTGATAACTGAATTTCGGTTTCTAACTATTACATTTCTGTTGACCAATTCCTGATAAACTGAGTCTGCATTTTCAACTTCTATCAAAATAAAATTGGTATCAGAAGGATAAATTTTATTAACTAAATCCAGTTTTTCCAAGTTTTGAATCAGACGTTTTTTCTCTTCCAGAATGATTTTGATGTTTTCAGAAACCAGATTGATATTTTTATTATTAAGTGCGTTTATAATCACATTCTGATTAAGCTGACTAATGTTGTAAGGTGGTTTTACTTTGTTGTAAAATTTGATAATTTCTTCCGAAGCATACGCCACTCCAACTCTCACAGAAGCCATTCCCCAAGATTTGCTAAAAGTTTGACTGACAATGAGATTTGGATATTTTTTAATTTGATTTCTGAAACTTTTTTCCGGACTAAAATCGATGTAAGCTTCATCAATAAAGACAATTCCGTTGAAATTTTTAAGAATATATTCAATATTTTGAATGGAATTTCCTGTAGGATTATTAGGAGAGCAAATGAAAATTATTTTCAAATTCTCATCGTCAAAATATGGCTTCAAAGTGTCCAAATCGATTTGAAAATCTTCATTCAAATCAAGGCTGATTAATTCTACATCATTGATATTCGCAGAAACCTCGTACATCCCGTAAGTTGGTGCAAATGTTAAGATTTTATCTTTTTTCGGTTCACAAAATATTCTGAAAGCTAAATCAATCACTTCGTCACTTCCATTTCCGAGAAAAATATTTTCTGCAGGAATTTGATTGAGTTCACTCAATTTCTGTTTTATTTTTCTTTGATACGGGTCAGGATAACGATTCAATTCTCCGAAAGGATTTTCGTTAGCATCCAGAAAAACTCCGTTGCTTCCATCAAAATCATCTCTTGCAGAAGAATAAGGTTTAAGATTCAGAATATTTTTTCGAACTAAGTTTTTTATATTAATTGTCATTTTGTAAAGATTTTAATCGGATTGAAACGGCATTTTTGTGAGCAATTAATTCTTCGGCTTCGGCCATTAACTCAATGGTTTTTCCCAGATTTTTGATTCCTTTTTTTGTGATATTTTGAAATGTGATTTTCTTCACAAAACTGTCCAGCGAAACACCGCTATAATTTTTGGCAAAACCGTTGGTAGGCAAAGTGTGATTGGTTCCGGAAGCATAATCGCCGGCACTTTCCGGACTGTAATTTCCAAGAAAAACAGAGCCTGCATTGGTGATTTTGTTGGTGAAATTTTCAGCATTTTCGATTGCTAAAATCAAATGTTCCGGTGCGTAATAATTTGAAAATTCAATAGCTTCATCAATAGAACTTAACAAAATCGATTTACTATTTTGTAAAGCAATTTCTACAATATCTTTTCGTGGTAACTCTGAAAGCTGCTTTTCGATTTCAATATTAATTTTCTCAATGATTTTCTCAGAATTACTTAGTAAAATTACTTGAGAGTCGACTCCGTGTTCTGCTTGTGAAAGTAAATCTGATGCAACAAATTCTGGAACAGAGGTTTCATCAGCAATCACCAGAACTTCACTCGGACCAGCCGGAATGTCAATGGCAACATTATAATTAAGAGCCAATTGTTTTGCGGTCGTCACATATTGATTTCCTGGTCCAAAAATCTTATCAACTTTCGGAATTGTTTCTGTTCCAAAAGTCAAGCCTGCAATCGCTTGGCTTCCTCCAACTTTGAAAATATTTTTAATCCCAATTAAGTTTGCTGAGAACAAAATTGCAGGGTTAATTTTTCCATTTTTATCAGGTGGGGAACAAAGCGCAATATTCTTGCAACCAGCAATATTCGCTGGAATTCCCAGCATCAAAACTGTGGAAAACAACGGTGCAGTTCCTCCCGGAATGTAAATTCCAATATTTTCAATCGCACGGCTTTCTCGCCAGCAGAAAACACCTTCTGTTGTCTCAATGATTTTTTTTTCTTCCTGTTGAGAACTGTGAAATTTTCTAATGTTTTCAGAAGCCAATTTTATAGATGATTTTAATTCATTAGAGACTAATTTTTCTGCGTCATTAATTTCTATTTCTGAAACTTTTAAATCTTGGATTAAAACTTTGTCAAATTTTTCTGTGAAGAATTTTAAAGCTTTATCGCCTTTAATTTTTACTTCATCAAAAACAGATTTGACCTGCTCAGAAAGATTTTCCTGATTTTGCAATGGTCTTTCACAAAGTGATTGCCATTCAGAAACTTGTGGATATTTGTATTGTTTCATACTATCATTTTTTCGATTTCTAAAACCAAAATTCCCTGTGCGCCTTCGTTTTTTAAACTCTCAATAACATCCCAAAATTTATCTTCTTTGATAACTGAATGGATGGATGACCAGCCACTTTCAGCCAGAGGAAGAACCGTCGGAGATTTCATTCCAGGCAGAAGATTGATGATTTTTTCAAGATTCTGATTCGGTGCGTTCAGAAGAATATATTTGCTTTCGGAAGCTTCTTTTACCGCATTGATTCTGAATAAAAATTTCTTTAAAATCTCCTGATTTTCATTAGATAAATTCTCATTAGATATTAAAACTGCTTCGCTTTCCAAAACAGTTTCTACTTCTTTCAAACCGTTGGTGAGTAGAGTAGAACCAGTGCTGATGATATCAAAAATGCCGTCCGAAAGTCCGATTCCAGGGGCAATTTCTACGCTTCCGCCAATTTTTTCGATTTGAGCATTGATGTTATTTTCTTGGAAATAATTTGAAAGAATCTCAGGATATGAGGTCGCTACTTTTTTATTTTCGAAATATTGAATTCCGTTGTAATTTTCTTCTTTCGGAATTGCCAAAGACAATCTGCATTGCGCAAATCCTAATTTCTGAATGATTTGGATTTCTTTTTTCTGTTCAAAAACTTCATTCAGTCCAAGGATTCCGATATCAGCAACGCCTTGCTCCACATATTGCGGAATATCATCATCACGAAGAAATAGAATTTCTAAAGGAAAATTGGAGGAAACCGCTTTCAGTTTTCTGGTTCCGTTGGAGATTTTGATGCCACATTCTTCCATAAGTTTCAGAGACTTTTCGCTTAGTCTTCCGTTTTTTTGAATGGCTAATTTTAGTTTACTCATTTTTAATTTTATAGATAAAGCCTGAGTAAACAACAAGGAAAATTGGGAAACAAAAAACCGTCTGAATACTCAGACGGTTAATATTTTTAGAAGTTATGACATATCACTACCTTCCCGTCTGCGCGAGGAAATGGTGATGATGATGCATAAATTGTGTAGTCATTTTGATAATTTGATGAAGCAAATGTATAGAACTTATTTTAATTAAATCTAACTTTTCTGGAAAATTAACTAAATAAAATTCTCGGACCATTTCTGAACCATTTCAGAAAACCTGGTGTTTTCAAAGGTTTTGTTCCTGATTTTTGAAACAGAATGCACGCCTTTTTCGTCAGAAATTCTCAAGATTTCTTCCGCTTTCTGAGATTCAAAAGCGATGATTTCCGCTTCTTCTATTTCCGCTAATTTATTTTTATGAATGAATGTCACAAAATTTTCCATCAATGGCGAAATGTAAGCACCTTCTGTTTGCTTCGGAATTTTAATCACATTCTCTTGGAGAAATAAAAGATTTCCGAAGATACTTCGGGCTATTTTTTTGTTAGGATTCAGAAGAATAACATCATCCAAATCGTTGTCTTTCGCATAGATTTCGGCGTAAATATTCTCCGCAGAATGAACTCTGATGCTACTCAAAAGATTAGCATTCACATTGATTTCTTTAATCAAATCCAATTCGATATTACCTTTGATATTCAAGATATCTTCAGATTCTTCAACTTCAAAAAAGAAAGCCGTTTCAGATTTTGATAATGGTTTTTCGTCCTGAATTCTGTACGTCATCAGTTGGACAATTCCGTTCTTGATGCCTTTGTCCAAAACTTCTCTCTGGAAAAGTTCCTGGAAAAATTCTAAAGTATAAGTCAGTGGGATATTCAATCTCATTTTTCTCATCGATGCCAGTAGGAAAAAATAAGATTCCTCCGCCATTATGAGTTGCCCGTTGCGCACGAAAAATGAAACCCAAACCGAATCTCCAAAAAGAAAAGAACGGTTCAGCAGTTGTAAATTGTCTGGTGTGTAAACTATCTTCTGCATTGTAGTATCTAAAAAAAATAATGAACGATAAAAATCGTTCATCCATTTACTTTAAGCGGCGCCTAATTTTATCTGTAGATTTTCTATCAGGTTTTCCCAATAGAGTCTGTTTTCTTCTTCGTCGCCATCTTCGCAAAAATCTGTGATATTGAGAGAAAGGTCATCAGTAATTTCGTCGATTACGATAGAAAGTTCAAAGAAATATTTTGTTCCTTCGTCCTCTTCCCAGCGGTATCTCACAAAACTTTCCGGCTTATAACGTATCAGTGTAGCTCTCTCAGCAGGACCACCGCCCCAGCTGAAAAAGAAATCGTCACCACGCTCTACAACGTCGTCTGCAAACCATTCTGATAATCCTTCTGCACTTGCCAAATACTCATACAAAATCTCCGATAGACAATGCATATTGTATTCATACTGCACTTTCGTTTTCGCCATATTCTAATTCTAATTGTGGCGCAATATATAAATTAATTTCTTATTTCCAAATCAAAATCTCTATGGAAATACAAAATTTTTATAGAAATAATATGTGATTTTTATTAGCTGATTTGACAAAGTTGATGAATACTAATTTTTATAAAAATTTGGGCCGCTTTTCCGTCTTCCGTTCCCAAACCTTTAGGTTCGACGAAGTCAATCTTTTTCCCAAAGTATTTCCAGCCACAAAAAAGAATTTCCACTCAAGCCGGGCTGCGGATTCGACATAAAGACAAACATCAAGATAAAATAGAGATTTTGTCATTCCGCAGAATACTAGATTGTCTGAATGTCAGAGTGAAAGCCGAAATATAATGTTGAGTGTTAACTTATTCCACCTCATTCAAAGCTTCCAGGATAATCGCACAACCTTTTCGGATCTCATCCTCGGAAATGGTAAGTGGAGGAGAGATTCTCATATATTCGTTTCTGTATAGTTGCCAGAAAACAATCAACCCTTTTTCCATACATCTGGAAGCGACTTTCAAAGTATATTCAGGAGAGCCGAGATTCACAGCCAGCATCAAGCCTTTTCCGTTCACATTTTTGATTTTAGGATGAACCAATAACTCTCTGAACAATTTTTCTTTCTTGTCCGTTTCATTCATTAGTCCACTTTCTAAAACTTCTTTCAAAGTGGCGTGAGAAGCCGCTGCAATTAAAGGATTTCCTCCAAAAGTTGTAATATGTCCCAACTTAGGAGAATGTGAGAGGCTTGACATAATTTCCTTAGAACTCATAAAAGCTCCTACAGGAATACCGCCGCCCATTCCTTTTCCCATTACCAAAATATCCGGAACAATCCCAAAATGTTCAAAGGCAAATAATTTCCCAGTTCTTCCAAACCCCGGCTGAATCTCATCCAAAATCAACAATGCTCCAACTTCCTCACAACGTTTTTTCAACTGAATGAAATAATTGTCTTTTGGCATAATAAAACCTGCCGCACCCTGAATGGTTTCCACAATCACGCAAGCGGTTTTTTCCGTGATTCTGTCAAAATCATTTTCATTATTGAATTCAATGAAATTAACCATTGGCAACAGCGGACGGAATTCTCTTTTATGAAATTCATTCCCAGCCACAGACAATGCGCCGTGCGTGTTTCCGTGATAAGCCTCTTTGAACGCGATGATTTCTTCTCTTCCCGTGTAGCGTTTTGCCAGTTTCAAACTTCCGTCAATTGCTTCTGCTCCGGAGTTGACAAGATAAGTCACTTCCAAAGGTTCTGGTGTTGCTTCTGCCAAAAGTCTGCACAATTCAACGGGTTTTTCCTGTGCATATTCGCCGTAAACCATCACGTGAAGATATTTGTCTGCTTGCTCTTTGATAGCATTCACCACTTTTGGATGCGAGTGTCCAAGCGTATTGGCAGAAACGCCGGCTACAAAATCAAGATAAGCGATTCCATTTTTTCCGTAGATGTAGCTTCCTTCTGCCTTTTCAACTTCGAAACCTGCGGCGTAAGGCGTTGTTTGGGCTTGATATTGGTAGAAATTTTCTTTTAAATTCATTGTAAATAATGTTTTACAAAAATTCTATCAAATTTCTTAGACATAATATTTTGTCATTTCGTAGGAATCCAAATGATGAGATTGACCTCATCAAGCCACTTCGTTAGGTTTCCTAAGTAATGACAGACGAAATAATTATTTATTAATGAAATTTTAGAATTTTGTTCCTGTAAAGTTCGGGAATTTTTAAGAAAACGAATGATGATCACGGTAAAAATAAAACTGATTTCGCCGTATATCATATCAATGTTGCCAAAACGAATAATCATTTTGCCGACATTATTATACTTTTTGGCATAAATGATATTAATTATGCCAAAAACAATAAAGAAGATGGCGAATCCTATGATGGAGGTGGGAAATCCAATAATGGAAATGACGAATCCATTAATGGAAATAACATAGTCATTAACTGAGATTGCAAATCCATTGATGGAAACATCGAATTCAATAGTGGAAATGACAAATCCTATTATAAGATCAAAAATTTTGGATAAAAAAACCTATTTCTTGATTCTAACTGGCGTTTTCGGTTTGTTCTTTTCTTCAAGCTTTTTCCGTTCAGATTCTGCCAGGTTGAAGAGCGAATTATCTGACTCGTAGACTATTTCTGGATAATTGGGGGTGTCGAGGAAGATGTCGCGCCATTTTTGTAGACGATCTTTGGTGTTCCAATTGAAATCTTTGAAAAAACGCTCGTCTTTTGAGATTTTGCTCATCGGATAAGTATCATTGTTGGCACCAATATTACAGGAAACAATTTCCAGACGGCGCTCCAAAAACTCTGCGGTAATCTCGCCACAGGTGGAAAGCATCACACCGATTCTCTTCAGTTCTTTTGTCTTTTTGTCCTGGTCATCGGCATAGGTAATGGCCTGCGCATTGCCGACAGCTTTGGCGCTGTCTATCGCATTGTTGTTCAGATAGACAATCATATTCTTGCTTTTGATTTGATTGAATTCATCTTTCAAATTCAAAGAATCTGCTTTGCTGATAGCGAAAGCGTTGCCTAAAACCCTGATAGAATCTGTGATTTCTTTTTCAGGATTGCTGTACACGCGGATTTCGTCTCCTGTAACCTGTTTTACGCCCATCCAGAGAATTGGTTTTCTCATCAGATGCATCTCGCCATCGGTCTCATTAAAACTTAATGAGTCTCCACGACCTTGCATGTCGGTCTTAAAAATCCTGACTTTTCTGAAGGCTCTAAGAAAACTTTTTTTCTTAAGGACATTGGCAGAATCCGGTTTTTGAAAGGTCACAAATTTTTCTGCTGAAAAATAAGCAGAATCTTTGCTCAGGATTTTTACCATATAAGGTTTATCGGTAATCATGGCAGAATCTTTCTTTTCATAGATTTCTCCGTAACCACCTTTGATGAAGCGTTTTTGTTGCGGGTCATCCAGCGTGACATTGCCGGTGCCTTTTCCGAAGCCTGTGTTTCTGTTGAAGTACAATTTATCCCCGGTCAGAATTTTTCCATTGTTATGGATTCTGGAATTTTTGTTAAGGAAAGATTCGCCGGTTTTGGAGTTGTAACTTCCTAATTCTGTGTAAACGTAATTGATTGGATTTCTTTTATCGCGTATCGTCGTTGGACCAGTGAAATCGGAAACACCTGTGTTTTGATTTTGTTTGATATTATCGCTGACGATGGTGTATTTATCGGTTTCGATATTGGAACGGCCAATGAAATCTATCATTTTGGAGTTCAGATAATACGTCGCCGATTTGGTGTACATCACACTTCCGTCATTACTGTAAATCGTTCCGCCTGTGTTAAAATAAGCCGTGTTTGGGATTTTGTCGTAGTAAAGCGTTTCTGTTTTTATGGTTTGTTTCGGATCGGTGAGGACTACATTTTTACGGGCAATTCCACGTTCTGTATTGCCGTCATATTCCATTTCTTCGGCAGTGATTCGGTTGCCATCAGCAGTCGTGAGCACTACATTTCCGATGGCTTTCAGGAAATTTTCTTTCTGATAGAACACAACTTCGTCAGCAGTAAGCACTGAACCCTGATGTTCGAAAACTACATTGCCGGAGAAAACCGGATTTCCTTCGTACTTGTCGGCTTTTATACCAAAAGTATCTGCGTGTTTATTAATAACCTTCTTAGAAGCTTGAGTGTTGTTCGGATTGGAGTTTTTGAAAAAATCATCTTTTACCAAGCCTGTATTTTGAGCAGGAGCAACCTGTCCAAATACCTTGATAATGAGAAGAAATAGAACGACAAAAAAGGATTTCTTCATTAATTTTCAGACTTCTTGTGTCCGTAGAAGTACAGCGAGTGCGTATCAATACTTACGCCAAATGCTTTTTCAATAGCGTCTTTGATACCTTGGATTCTTGGGTCGCAAAACTCTATGATTTCTTCAATTTCTTTGTCCGAGCCATCTTTGTAAATCACCAAGTGGTCGTGTTGTTTATCAAAATAAGACTTCTCGTAAGAAGATGTACTCAATGTTTTTTCCCCGAATTGATGCTTTCTGATCAAACCTGCATCCAAGAAAATCTCAATGGTATTATATATCGTCGCCTTGCTTACATGGTATTTTTTCTGCATCATCAGCAGATAAAGATCGTCCACATTGAAATGGTGTTCCATGCTGTAAATCTCCTCAAGAATCGTGTATCTCTCAGGTGTATTACGGAAGCCTTTATCCATAAGGTACTGTCTAAGGACATCTTTTATAGTTGCGATATTCAACTCTTTTTGTTTCGTATCCATCTTACAAAAATAAAGATTTTTTTCGGGATTACTCGAAATGCTTGTGTTCGACTTTTTCTATTCTTTCAATTTTAATTTTCTGGTCAAGAAGTGGTGCAGATTCTACCACAACATTATGACTTGCAACGCCATAAGCCGTAAAATCGCTGCTGCCGAGTTTTTTTACAAAATTATAAATGTTTAAAATGATTTTGTCCCGGATCGTGAGAAGGAAATCATTAATGTAAACATTATCAATAATCACAAATTTCAAATCCGGCGGAATGTTATGCGCTCTCAAAGATGGGTGCGAACTACGGGAAGGAATGGTTCCTTCTTCCATCATTTCAGACAAAATCTGCTGGAAATAATCGTTGATCCTTCTGTCTCTTTTGAAACCCAGCAAGAAACTGATTTTATAAATTGTTCCAGGTAAAATCTCTTCTACATTGTATTTGAAACTGTACGGATCTTCCTGATTGACAATATTCAAGATGAAATAATGGTCTGCTCTTTTAGGCTGCGCGCGGATGATGGAATAAATAATTTTCGATTCCACTTCATCTTCTCTTTTTGCACGACTGATGAATGCTAGGTTTGTGGCGTATTTCGGAATCGTTTCGTCCAACTTCATATCCTTGATGGTAGAAACGTATTTCTCCAGTTTTACAAATTTGATAAAGGTTGTTTTGATGATTCTTCCGTTATACCAGGCGTACATACAAATCCCGATGAAGCCTGCCAAAAGAACGGACATCCAACCGCCATCAAAAAATTTGATGATATTAGCACTGAAAAATCCACCTTCAATCACGATATAAAGCAATGCGAAAACCGCAATATATATTTTTTTTGTTCGGGTTTTCAAGAACCAGAAAATCAAGAGAATGGTTGTCATCAGCATTGTGACAGTGATGGAAAGTCCATACGCAGCTTCCATTCTGCTGGATTCTTTGAAATAAATCACGACAATAAAACAAAGTAATAGTAGCCCCCAGTTGATTTTTGGAATGTACATTTGACCTTTTATTCCTGATGGATATTCGATTTCTTGATTGGGCCAAAAGTTGAGCGACATTGCTTCGGAAAACATTGTAAAAGCACCGGTAATTACGGCCTGGCTGGCAATAATTGCTGCCATTGTCGCTAAGACTACTGCGGGAATAATGAACCATTCCGGCATAATTCCGAAAAATGGATTTTTTCCTTGAAATACTTCGTGATAATTATTGAGAAGCCAGGCTCCTTGGCCCAAATAGTTAAGAATCAACATTGCTTTTACGAAAATCCAGCTGATTCGGATATTTTTGATTCCACAATGTCCAAGGTCAGAATATAATGCTTCTGCTCCCGTTGTACAAAGAAAAACTGCGCCGAGAATCACAATTGCACTTGGAGAATTATAAATCAGCTTGACAGCATAATAAGGATTGAAAGCGTTCAAAACAGTTGGATGTTCCAGCAATTGAACAAAACCAAAACCACCTAAAACCAAGAACCAAAGTACCATAATTGGTCCGAAAAATTTCCCTATAAAACTGGTTCCAAATTGCTGAACAAAGAAAATAATAATTAAAATAATCAAGGTTATTGGAACAACTGGCGGTTTATGCATTACCAGTTCCAGACCCTCGATGGCGGAAATCACGGTCATAGATGGCGTGATGATACTATCCGCAACCAGCGTGGCTGCGCCAATTATTGCGACGGCATAAAGCCATTTTTTCTTGAATCGTTTGACGAGTGAGTAAAGCGAAAGAATCCCGCCTTCGCCTTTGTTATCTGCTTTTAGGGCGATGATAACATATTTTATGGTTGTCTGTAAAGTCAGGGTCCAGATGATGCAAGACAATGCACCTTCTATGTATTCCTCAGAAATGATTCCGCCTGATTTTCCTGCGTTGATAATGGCTTTCATCACGTACAACGGCGAGGTTCCGATGTCTCCGAAAACAATTCCTAATGAAACCAAAACGCCCACTGCGGACAGTTTTTTGAGGTCAAAATGACCGCTGCTATCTTGCGACATAATATAGTCTTATTGTAAAAATAATTCTGCAAATTTAGATTATTTTATAGATTGAAGAATTTTTTTGATGAAAATGTAATATTCGAAATGAAAAAGGTATGGATTTGAAATTTATAAATAGCGGAGAAAGCTCCAGAATTTTCTTTTTTTGAGATAATTCAGGTCTTGCTCGTTGGCGTAGGCTTCTCTTTCGAAACTGATATTCCGGTAAGCGAGATGCGGGTTTTTGTACTTGAGATACTTGAGGTAATATTCTGAAAGATACCAAATGTAGAACGGAATAATCAGTAATTCTATCTGTTGGCGGATGTGGATTTTTTCGTGATTGATTAATATTCTGTTTTGTCTGTATTCTTTTCTCTTCAGCAAAATAAACGGGAAAAGTGTAATCCCCGAAATTTTAGTATTTTTGAGTAATCTTTGACAGACGATGATAATCATTTTTAGAAGTTAGGAGTGAAAGGTTAGAAGTTGAGGCTAACTAATATTGGCTAAAGCTGATTGGATGACGAATCTGCAGCCCGACTTGAACGGAGCTCATTTTTTTGCAGCTGGAAATGCGAGGGCAAAAAATAGCGGGAGTGGAAGGCGGAAATAGCTGCCATTATTATTGGAATTAATATTCTATCAAAGATAAAAATTTTGGTACAGTTTTTTAACTTATGAAACTAAATGACATCAAAGAGAATGAAGACTTTTATTATAACGAGCAAGGTTATAAGGTTTTTACGGAAAAATTCCATCTGAAACGTGGATATTGCTGTAAAAGTGGCTGCCGGCATTGCCCGTACGGTTATGATAAAAAGACGGATACTTTTATAAAAAAATCAAAATAATATAACATCATGAAATCGAAGATTCACGAATTCCAAAATAAAAATATATTAACGATGAGTAAACAATATTTCTTCATATTGCTGGCTGCAGTTTCTCTTGGAGTGACTTCTTGCAGTCCTTTTCAAGTGAAATCTGACTATTCTGCAACCGCAAATTTTGCGAATTACAAAACATATTTGCTGAGAACGGATGATTTGAAACTGAATGACATTGACAAAGACAGAGTTTTGAATGAGTTGTCGAAACAATTGCAGGTGAAAGCTTTGACATCTGGTCAAAATCCGGATTTGATTGTGAATGTGAAAGCGTCTCACAAAAAAGTTCAGGACGTTACGACTTCTTACAACGGCGGTTTCGGCTGGGGAAGACCTTGGGGCTGGGGCGGTGGCTTCGGAATGGGGAATACCTGGACGAACAATTATAACAGCGGAACTATCGTGATTGACATCGTGGATGCGAAAACTCAAAAACTGGTTTGGCAAGGTATCGGAAGCGGACTTTCTGTAGATTCTCCGAAGTCTAAACAAAAACAAATTCCGCAGATTGTGGCTGATATTATGGCTAATTATCCTCCGCAAAAAGGGAAATAGTTTTCAAGACTGGAAGATAATAGACTGATAGATTATAGACAAATCAAACCGCCAAATTTGGCGGTTTTTTTATTCTGCTATTTTTGTTGCCATCAATTCTTTGGCTTCTTTCAAAACTTGCGATTTGTTTTCTGAATTGATTTCCAGAACATTCAATAGATTCTCATTGTTGAATAATTCTTTGACCAAAACACATTTATTCTCCAGCAATTTCTGCTTTTGTTTGCCGTCCATAGTCGTGAGACAAGTGATGGGATAAAGTGCATTTTGGTCCACCAAGTTTTTAATCGAGTTATTTTTCGGGAAATCCCAGGACAACAATCTCAGTCCATAATATTCTGCAAAAGCCACAGAATCTTTGGTGAAATAAGTATTCGTAATCAACCAACCATCTGTAAATTCGGTTTGAGTTCCGAACAGATTGTATTGAATATTCGAAATGTCTTTGATTCTGGATAAAACGTACATTGGTGTTGTGACGGAGATTTTTGTGTCTTCCGCATTCCGGAATTTACATTCTACCCAATAGGTTTTCTTATCTTTTTTGGCGATGACATCCGCTTCGTGTGTTACAGCGTGGCCTTTTATCAATTGTCCGGTTTCTGTTTTGTAGCCGATGTTTTGGAAAACCCGGGCAATCCATTGTTCGAAATAAAATCCTGCGGGTCCCAACTCCAACAATGCTTTTTTCAAACTATATCGCGCCGCGACGGAATTTGAGATTTTCTTCAATTCCTCAAACGCCATCCGGTACAATTCGCCGGTTGTGATGCCTTCAAAACATTTTGGCAAAACCGTTTCCAAGACTTTTTTCACAGAATTTTCGTCCGCTCCGGAGTTCCGAAGTGAGTTTTCCAGTTTCGAGATTTCGAAGTCTACTGTTTCGCCAGCGTTATTTTTTATTTTCATAATTTAAATTCAAATTAAAAGTCTTTTTTCTTTCCTCTTTAACTCTCTACAAACCAAATCTCAAACCGACTTCCCTGTTCCAAAGGTTTATAATTGAGATAACCTTTATGCGCTTCGATAATACTTTTGCTCAGCGTCAAACCAATTCCGGAACCATTGCTTCTCGTCGTGAAAAACGGAAGAAAAATCTTATCCTGAATTTCCTTTGAGATTCCGATTCCGTTATCTTCTACACTTAAAATGATTCTTTTATTCTGAGTTTTGATTTCCGTTTTTATTGTTCTTTCCGTCTTTTCAGAAACGGCGTAAATTGCGTTCAGATAAAGATTAATCAAACATCTTTCAATCATTTTTTGGTCAGCCAAAATGGTTTGATTTTCTAATGAATTGATAATTGTAATTTGATTTTTTTCAAACTCCGGTTTCAGGAAATTGAGTGCAGATTCTACAATATTCGTCAACGAAATAGTTTTAAAAACAGGTTTCGGAAGTTCAGCAACTTGTCTGTAATCATCCACGAAATTCAGTAATTGTTTCGATTTTGAGTTGATGATCATCAGACTTTCCTTCATATCTTGTTGATCTTCTTTCTCTATAATTTCCTGATTGGCAATATATTCAAGGTTTTGGATCAAACTGTTGACAGGCGTCAAAGTATTAAGAAGTTCGTGAGAAATCACTTTCATAAGATTGTTCCACGCCAGTTTTTCCTTTTGTTCAATAATTTTCTGAACTGATTCCAAACTGATGATACAAAATTGATTTTTCACATTCTGAACTTTTTTTGTCCTTAGTGAAAAAGATTGTTTCGTGTTTTCATTAATCGAAATATCAAAAAATTCCTGCGAGTTTTCGTAATTGGTTTGCTCGATGATTTTATAAAATTCTGATGTTTTATTTTCATAAAGATTCCAAGAATTGTACTTCGGGATTTCCAGAATTTCCAGAAAAATCGGATTTACGTAAAAAACTTCCCATTCCTCATTTTTCTTCGACAAAATCATCAGTCCTATTTCCAGTTGATTCAATATTTCTTCATACAAAAGTTTGTAAGATGATAATGACAAATGTTCTTCTTTGCTTTGATAATAGAGTTTCACAGCATTATCTACCAAACTATTCTCTTCAGTTTTCGGAAATAACGAAAAATCTTTTTTCTGAATCGCCAAAAGTAATTTTTCCGTTTTTTGAATATATGACAACGCCGAAGTCTGTGCCAAAATAATGCAAGCCAAACTCACCAACGAAAATAAAAGACAGTTAATCCATTTGTTCTGAGAATAAAAATCAAATGCAAAAATCCCGCTGACAATCGCCAACAGAATAAAGATTAACCAGAATATTTGCTGTTTTTTCATTTTTGTTTTTCGAAGTGTTCAAAACCTATCAATTAACAACTAGTCTATAACTCGAATTTCTCCATTCTTCGATACAATGCAGCTCTCGATAATCCCAAATCTTCCGCAGCCAAAGAAATATTTCCCCGATGTTTTTTCAAAGCTTTTTTAATCAAGATTTCTTCCATTTCTTCGATATTCAGATTCACAATTGTATTTTCCGACTCTTCATCTTGAGGCATCAGCAATTTAAGATTTTTCTCGTTGGAGAGAATTACGCTTCGTTCGATGCAATGGTCGAGTTCACGGATATTTCCAGGCCACGAATAACGAGTTAGTTCTGAAATTAAATTTTCATTTAAAGCCAAATCCGCTTTATGATATTTCTGTTTGTATTTTTCTAAAAAATAATCAGCTAAATTTGAAATATCTTCAATACGTTCTCTCAAACTTGGAATATTCAACTCAACCGTATTGATTCTGTAATACAAATCTTTTCGGAAACGATTTTCAGCAACCGCTTTCTTGAGATTTTCGTTGGTTGCAAAAATAAATCTGACGTCCAACAAACGCTCTTTGCTTTCTCCGATTCTTGACAATTTTCTGTTTTGAATCAGACTCAATAATTTAGTTTGAAGATGAAGCGGAAGATTCCCAATTTCGTCGAGAAAAACTGTTCCATTTTCTGCGTTTTCGATTTTTCCGGCGTAATCCTGATGCGCATCGGTAAAGGCTCCTTTTTTATATCCAAACAGTTCTGATTCAAAAAGATTCTCGGAAAGACTTCCCAAATCAATGTGAACAAAAGGCTGATTTTTTCTTTCCGACAACTCGTGAATGTGCTCTGCCAAAACATATTTTCCCGTTCCGTTTTCTCCCAAAAGCAGAACATTCGCATCAGTTGGCGCAACTCTTGTGATTTGTTCCATCACATCTTTCATTGCGAAGGACTGCGTTTCCAATTGATATTGATTGGTTTTGATACTGACATTTTCCCATTGATTCAGTTTCTTATTTTTTCGGGAAATGTCAACAGCGAGATTTACAGAAGCGTATAACTTTTCGTTATTCCAAGGTTTCAGGATGAAATCGGACGCGCCATTTTTCAGAGCTTCAACTGCTAATTCAACTTCGCCGTAAGCGGTCATCAGAATAATCGGAAGTTGCGGTTCCAAAGTTTTGATTTCCTGCATCCAGTACAATCCGTCCTGACCGTTTTCAAAACCTTTTCGGAAATTCATATCCAAAAGGACGGCATCCACTTGCTGTTCAGATAAAAATTTCAGAATATTTTTGGGCTGACTGAGACAACTGACTTCAGTGAAAAATTTCTTGAGCCAGACTCTCGCCGAAAATAAAATATCCTCGTCGTCATCCACAATTAAAATATGAGCTTCTTTTTTTCGCATTTTTGAAATTTAAAAATTTAAATGTTGAAGTCTTCGACTCCGCTCAGCCTGACATTCTATCTAATAAAATAACAACAATTTATCATTTATAATTCATCATTAATAATTAGAATGTTCGTTTTCGCACAAAAAGTGTCCGATAATGAACAGTCTTAAAATTAATAAATTGATATTTAATCACATTTACAGAACGTTACAAGATTATAAATCTCTGGCATTTGCATTGTGTAATAGTTTGTAGATAAATAAGTTATCGTTAATTTATGGATACGAAAATAGTAAAAAAGAAATCTAGACTAAAATTTATATCGATCATCGTTGTTTCAGCTTTAGCGGTTTCAGTTTTTGGTTGGTATTTCTTGAATCAGAAAAAAACTTATAATGTAAAGGCGGAAGATATCACGATTGATGAAGTGACGAAAGGGAAATTCGAGGATATGTTGATGGTGACGGCGCAGACTCAATCTTTAAATTCATCATTAGTGAATGTTTTGGAAGGTGGTGCGGTGAAAGAAATTTTTGCGGAAGACGGTCAAATGTTGACGAAAGGACAACCCATCGCCAGAGTTTACAATCCGAATACGGAGTTCAATTATCTGAATCAGGAAACGGGAATTATGCAACAGATTAGCCAGATGAGAAGTTCGCTTTTGGAACTGAAAAATCAGGAATTCAATCAGGATAAAGAGTTGCTGCAGTCTCAAAATGATTATAATACGGCGTTGCAAAGTTTTAATCTTCAGAAAAGATTATATGATGCGGAAATCGGAAAGAAAACCGATTATGATATCAGTCTTCAGAATTTGAATTATCAGAAACAGAGAAAGCAGATTGTGGAAAATGGGGCTAAAAATGAAAAGGTTTCCAGAAGTTCTCAGTTTTCTGCCATCAACAGTTCTATCAATCAAATGGAAAAGAGCTTGAATATCCTTCGTTCCAATAAAAATAATTTCCTGATAATGTCGCCTGTTTCGGGAAGATTGTCGTCTTTCAATATTTCACTGGGACAAAATCTTACGACAGGAGAAAGCATCGGTAAAGTCGATTTGATGGGAGGTTACAAACTGATTGCGAAAGTGGATGAATATTATATCAATAAATTAACGGTCGGAATCAAAGGAAGTTTGGACAACAATGGAAAAGAATACGAAGTGATTATCAGCAAAATTCTTCCGGAAGTGAAAGACGGACAGTTTTCTGTGGAACTGAATTTCATTGATGCCAAAATTGAAAACCTGAAAATCGGGATGACTTTTGGCGTCAAACTGAAATTATCTGCCGACACGCAAAGTATGATGATTCCGAAAGGGAATTTCTACAAAGACACAAACGGAAAATGGATTTTTGTAGTGAAAGGCAACAAGGCTGAGAAACGAAACATCAGCCTGGGAAGAGAAAATCCGTTATTTTATGAAGTGGTTTCCGGATTAAAAGAAGGCGAAACTGTGATTACATCAGACTATTCGGAATTGAAAAAATATGAATTATTAGATATTCAAAAATAAATTAAAACTAAAAAATTATAACAATGCAAAAACTATTATTACTCATTATAACAATGATTATCGGTCTTTTCACTTCGACAACTGTTTTGAAAGGACAAGATTTTTCAGATAAAAATTCAGTAGAAACAAAAACTTTTAACTTAGGTTCTTTCAACGCGGTGAAATCTTCTCAGGCGATTGAAGTGGAAATTATAAAAGCTGAGCAAGACAAGACGATTGCAACGAGTAATTACATTTCTGAACTTAGTATTGAGGTGAAAAATAAAACGCTTTATGTGAATTACAAACCGAATGTTTCTCTTCAAAATGCAGATACGAAAGTGGTTGTTTATATGAGAGATTTGATAAAGGCTGAGGCCGAAAATGCTTCGAATATTAGAGTGAAAAGTGTTTTCAATACTACAAATCAAACTTTTGAAACCAGAACTGCGGGAAAAATTTTCGCTGATTCTAAATCGGAAAACGTGTACATCAATCTTAGAAATGCAGGTGTATTTTCAGGGAAAATTGATACAAAAAATCTCAATGTCAATATCAGTTCTGCAAGTACTGCAAAATTGAGTGGTTCGGCTGATAAGGCGGAAATAAGTGCAGACAGCGCCAGTAATCTGGATGCGAGAAATGTGACCATTAAAACGGCAAAAGTTTATGCAACTGCAACATCAAACGTAACCTTGAGCATTTCCGAAGAATTGACTGCTGAAGCGACTTCCTTGGCTAAAATCAAATATAAAACTCTGTCGGGAATCAAATTTTCGGCGATTAGAAAATCTGGTGGAAAAATCGATTCAATTTAAACTCAACTATAATCATTGAAAACTCAGATTAAATGATGATCTTGAAGATGATACGTAAAAGCATTTTGACGTTGGTAATGATTTTATTGGTGGTGAATCTGAAATCTCAATCGAAAGTTGATGTGGAATTCAGTCCCAATATTGCAACTTATTCGATTGTCGAATATTTGGTGGCAAAACATCAGGGAAGACTTTTCTATATCGATGGGAAATCAAACATCAGTTATCTTCCGCTGGCTGACTTGGCCAATCGGGAAATGGAGAAATATGATAATTCTAAAATCATTAAAGCGATGCGGGATTATTTACAAATTGCCGGTCAACAACAGGATTTGACTTATCAAACTTTGCTAAAACACCAAGTTTTTCCTGAAAAAGGCTATGTTTATCAGATTGAAGAAAATGACAAAGCCAAGAAAGAAGCTGTAGAGAAATTTGCGGAACAATTGAGAGAATTTTACATCGAAAGAAAGTTAGGGAAGTTCTTCAAATCTCAAAGTCATTTCATTGAAGGTGCAAAAAATGAAGTCAGAAAAAATATTCCTGTGGGTTATATGGTCAAAATGGAAAAATATTATGGACAACAATTTCTGGCTTACAGATTTTATGTTAATCCGTTTGATGTTCTGCCTTACAGTGATGTTTTCTGGCACGGCAACGGACCGATGTTCAGGTCGGAAAAAGGCCAGGTTGCGAATATGATTAGCAGTGCTTACGTGCCTTTGAAAAAGAAAAATGACATCAAAGATTACACAGAATTTGGTTTTAATCATCCGGAAACGACCAATTTTTTAATCACGCACGAGTTCGGACATTCATTCGTAAATCAATATTTGGGTAAATATGAAGCGAGAATCAATCAAAGTAATCAATTGATGTCCGACGCTTTTATTGATAAAATGGATGGACAAGGTTATTCTTACTGGCCGTCTTGCGTCGGCGAACATATTGTACGAACTGGCGAAATCCGGATTGCTTCAGCTGATGGAAATTTGAAATTGGCTGAGAAATTAAGACAACAACATATTAAAGAAAACTCTTTTGTCCTGATTCCAGATTTTGAAAAACAAATGGAAGTGTACGAAAACAACAGAGCGACATATAAAACTTTCAAAGATTTTGTTCCGGAGTTGCTCACTGTTCTGGACGAAACGAGTGTCGAGAAAGTGAGAACAAAATTGGGTTTACCTAATGAAAAATATGAAGTGACTTTAACGGTAAATGTTCCTGAAAACAGTGGCGATGTTTATATTGCGGGAAACCAATCAACCATTGGAAGTTGGAATCCACAGAAAATTAAACTCAATAAAATCAATGAGACGACACGGCAAATTACCTTCACAACGTATCCGGATTTAAGGTTCAAAATCACAAAAGGAAGCTGGGAAACCGAAGGAATCATTGACGGAACAGAAGAAGGCCAAGATGTACACTTGCCGATTGATAAAAATACAAACTTAAATTACATCATCAAAAACTGGAAACAATAACTAACAATTCTAAAAATATACTACAATGATAAACATTCAAAACCTTTCAAAAGTCTATAAAACCGAAGATGTTCAAACCAATGCGCTTAACAATGTCAGCCTGCAAATCAAAGAAGGCGAATTTGTCGCGATAATGGGTCCTTCCGGTTGTGGAAAATCGACTTTCCTTAATATCCTGGGACTTTTGGACAGCGCTTCCTCGGGCTCTTATCAATTTGAATCGGTGGAAACCATCGGAACTTCTGAAAAGAAAAAATCAGACATCAGAAAGAAAAATATCGGTTTCATTTTCCAGAATTTTAATTTGATTGATGAACTGACGGTTTACGAAAATATTGAACTTCCATTAATCTATAACGGCGTTTCTTCATCAGAAAGAAAAAGAAGAGTAGAAGAAATTATGGAGAAAATAAACATCGCACACAGGGCAAAACATTATCCACAGCAGCTTTCCGGAGGTCAGCAGCAAAGAGCGGCCGTTGCAAGAGCATTAGTTACAAAACCAAAATTAATCCTTGCCGATGAGCCGACAGGAAACCTTGACAGTTCCAACGGAAACGAAGTAATGAATCTCCTTGCAGAACTTCACAGAGAAGGGTCTACGATTGCGATGGTAACGCACTCTTCTTATGACGCCGGTTACGCTTCCAGAATTGTGAATATGAAGGACGGCGAGGTTTTCTCAGAAGAACATTCTTCTCAAAGAAAAGATGTTTTCGAAAAAGCGGATTCTAAAAACTTCGAGTAAAAATTTGTTGATGGTTGTCGGTTGTTAGTTGATGTAAATCAGCCAAAGCTTAAGATTTAAAACCATCAACCGACAACTTTCAACCATCAACCCAAAACTACAATTATGCTAAATAACTGGCTCAAAATTGCCTTCATCAATTATAAAAAAAACTGGCTTTCCACCATCATTAATCTGTTTGGATTAACGATTGGATTGACAGGTTTCATGCTCATTCTGATGCATTGGAATGACGAAGAATCCTACGAAAAGTGGAACCCGAAAAAAGATAATATCTACGCTTTCCAAACGCAAAATAAAGCGGAAAATACCTACGGAAATAATATTTCTTACCCAATGGCAGAACGCGCTGTGAAGGTGATTCCCGAGGTAAAAGATTATGTTTTGTTCAATGGTTCTGGAATGGGCTATAAAATGACCACGAAAACCAAAACTGTTTATCAGGGCGAAGGAATGTCGGCTTCTGAAAGTTTTTTCAATTTTTTCCCGTTCAAATTGGTTTCCGGAAGTTATAAAGATGCTTTGAAAGGCGATAAAGTAATCGCACTTTCCACAAAAGCGGCCAAAAATCTCTTTGGAAAAACCAATGTTGCAGGTGAAACTGTGAAGATTAATACAACAAGTTTCGTAGTAACCGCAGTTTATGAGCTGCCGGAAGCGAACAGCCAGATAAAACCGGATTTTATTATTTCACCCTATGAGCAGATGAAGGGTGATAAAGATCAATGGGGAAATTTCAATTACGGATGTTTCTTTTTGCTGAAACCCGGAACGGATGCAGAAGCTTTGCAAAAGAAATTCTACAACGACATCTTTTTATTCCGAGCAAAAAAGGATGCGCAGGGTAATGGCGTTACGGCAACAAAATATCTGGAGTTGTACGGACCAACAGGTAGTTTGTTTACGCCAATTGATGCAATAAAACTGCACGCCAAAGCTTCGTGGTTTGGGGTTGGGGATTTTAAAACGATGATGATTCTGTTCACGCTTTCTGTGTTGATTGTAATTTTATCAGCTATTAATTTCATTAATCTGAAAACGGCACAAGCTTCTCAACGTGCGAAAGAAATTGGAGTCAGAAAGGCGATTGGAAGTACAAAATCCAGTCTGTTTCTTCAGTTTTTGTTGGAAACTTTTTTGATTTGTTTCGCTTCGTATATCTTATCTCTTGCTTTGACGGAACTTCTTTTACCAAGTTTCAACAAGTTTTATAATAAGGAAATCGTGATGAATGACTGGCATATTTACCTTTATTCATTCGCGATGGTATTGTCGGTGACATTGATTTCAGGATTAATTCCGGCAACTTATCTGGCGAACTTCAAGGCTATAGAAACTTTGAAAGGAAACTTCGCCAGAAGCAAAAACGGAATTTTTCTAAGAAACGGAATTTTGACTTTGCAACTCATCATTTCATCTTTCTTCATTATCGGTGGATTGATTGTGAACAATCAGGTAAAATATATGATGGACAAAGATCTCGGCTTCAGTGGGAAGCAAGTTTTTCTGATTAATTTCAGTGAGAATGTTGCGAAACCGTGGCTGAAGTATGAACGTATCAAAAACGAGATGAGAAAAATAGAAGGCGTTGCTGATGTTTCTTATGGAGAAGCAGTTCCCGGAAGTGGGAGATTCAGCAATTCTAATATGGATTATATGGACAAAAGCATCTTCGCTCAGCACGGTTCTATGGATTACAATTATCTTCAGTTTATGGATGTTAAATTGAAAAAAGGACGTTGGCTAAACCCCAATCTTGCGTCTGACACCATCGCCAATGTTTTGGTAAACGAGGCTTTTGTAAACAAATTCGGTTGGACAGATGACCAGGCTTTTAAAAATGAAGTTCGTCCAGGATTTGATAGTAAACCTTATCACATTGTAGGAATTGTAAAGGATTTCAATATTCTCAACCCAAGAAGAGCAGTTGATCCCATCATCTTTTTCCATTACAGAGAAACAGACTGGAAACGATACAATGTCTATAATATCCAGTTGAAAATCAAGCCTGACGATATCGATGGAACGGTGAAAAGAATAAAAGCTTACTGGCAAAAAAATGTAGAGCCGGGCTATCCTTTCGATTCTTATTTTATTGATAAAAAATTTGCTGAGAGTTTTGTGAAATATCAGAAACAACAGACGCTTTTCACCATCTTGAATGCAATGGTTTTAATGGTTGCATTACTTGGATTATTCGCATTGTCCTCATTAATGATTGAACAAAAGCTGAAAGATGTGGCAATCAGAAAAACCTTGGGCGCATCAGACGGAACCTTGGTTTTTGGATTGACGAAACAATTCCTTTGGATTACCTTGGCGGCGGTTCTCATCAGTATGCCTATCAGTTATTACCTGATGAATGAGTGGCTGAAGGATTTCGATTACCGAATTGATATGCCAATATTCCCATTCATCCTGAGTTTGATTTCTTTATTGATTTTGACCTTCGCCGTAGTAAGTATCAAAGCTTATCAGGCCACAAAAGTGAATTTGGTAAAATATCTGAAATACGAGTAAATATTTGTTGACGGTTGAAAGTTGATAGAAACTCTTCCGACAACCATCAACCAACAACCAACAACCACCAACTATGTTAAAGAATTGGCTCAAAATAGCATTCATCAACTATAAAAAAAACTGGCTTTCCACGGTTATCAATATTTTGGGATTGAGTGTTGGGCTATGCGTTTTCCTGTTGATTTATATCCATTGGCAGGATGAAAAGTCCTATGAACAATGGGTTCCTAATAAAGAAAATATTTATTTGGTCGAAAATCACATTGATAGTTTCGGAGATATGTCGCAATCTAGCTATCCGCAATTGTATGCCTCTAAGGAGAAGTTTCCGGAGATTGAGGATTATACAGTTGCCAATATTTGGGATTGGTACAAAACGAGATTGATTGCTGGCGACAATTCCAGTTACTCATCGATTGGACAAGTTACCAGTCAGTTTTTCAAATTTTTCCCTTTTGAAACAGTTGCCGGCGATATAAATAATGCTATGAAAGACAAATCTCAAATCGCATTATCCGAGAAAACGGCGAAACAATTATTCGGGGATGAATATAAAAACAGCATTGGGAAAACGGTGAAAAAAGACCAAAACGGTAATGTTTATACGGTTTCTTTGATTTATAAATTGCCTGAAGAAAACTCAGTTTTCAAAGCAGATTATTTGATTTTGGAAACTCAGCCCAAAGATAATGACCAATGGTTGAGCTATAGTTTTTTCGGTTTATTTAAATTGAAACCAGGAACTGACATTCAGAAATTAGAAGAAAAGTTGTCCAAACAACAGGCGGAACAGGAAGAAATTCTATCCAAAAAATGGGGCGCTCCGTTTGACAAAACCAAACCGGCAAAAGTTTATCTAACGCCACTCACAAAAATAAAACTGGACGCAAAAGGCGATGGAATTAATAAAGGCGATAAGAAATCACTGAAAATATTGTTGGGATTATCAATCTTGATTTTGATGCTGACAGGCATTAATTTAATCAATCTAAAAACTGCACAATCTTCCCAACGCGCCAAAGAAGTGGGCGTGAGAAAAGTGGTGGGAAGCTCAAAAATAAATTTGGTTTTCCAGTTTTTGATAGAAACTTTTATGATTTGTCTGGTGGCGTATATTGTTGCGCTGGCTTTGGTGGAGTTGCTTTTGCCGTCTTACAATCAGTATTTAGGCAAACAAATTAAGCTGAATGACCCTTATGTTTTCATTGGTTCTGGTTTGTTATTGATTGTATTTGCGTTGTTTGCAGGGATTATTCCGTCTCTTTATTTGTCTAATTTCAAACCAATCAATACTCTGAAAGGCAATTTTTCCAGAAGTAAACAAGGCGTTTGGCTAAGGAATTTTATTCTGACACTACAACTTGTGATTTCGTCATTTTTCATTATTTGCTCATTGATTATTCATTTGCAGGTGAAGTTTATGATGAAGAAAGAATTGGGTTTCAAAGGCAATCAAGTCGTTCAAATCGATTTCAAAAAAACAAATTACAACGAGAAAGATTATGATGTCAAAAAGTACGAATTGCTTAGAAATGAAATCAGAAAAATCCCTGGCGTTGTAGCAACTACAGGTTCTGTACAATCTCTCGGGATGGGATTGCGCAACGCCTCAAGCGCAAAATATGCTATGGATACAACCAAAATTGTGAACAATGTGGCTTTGGGAGGAATGGAAGAAAATTATTTCAAATTCTATGATATGAAAATCGTTGCCGGTCGCGACCTCGATTGGAGAAAAGCCTCTGATACAATCAGCGGAACGGTCATTAATGAAACTTTTGCAAAGAAAATGGGCTGGAGCAATCAGCAGGCTTTGGGAAAAGAAATTCTGCCTGGTTGGGAAGACAAAAAGGAATATAAAATCCTCGGTGTAGTAAAAGATTTCTATTATGGCGGAGTTGATAAACCGATAGACCCGGCTTCTTTTTACAACTACCAAAGAAACTGGTCAAAAAACAGTATGACCAATCTGCAAATAAAAATCGACGCCAACGACATCGGCGGAACGCTCGAACGCCTCAAAGAATTCTGGCTCACCAAAGCAGAACCAGGTTATCCTTTCGATTATGAATTTGTAGATAAACAATTTGCGAAAACCTTTGAAAAGTTTCAGAAACAACAGACGTTATTTACAACTTTAAATATCGTGGTTTTGGTGATTGCATTATTGGGATTATTCGCTTTGTCATCCTTAATAATAGAACAAAAACTGAAAGACGTTGCCATCAAAAAAACTTTAGGCGCAGATGAGAAAACCATTGTCTGGGATTTGACCAAACGATTTTTGTTGATTTGTTTGATAGCTGTTTTCATCAGCTTCCCGTTCAGTTATTACGCAATGAATGAATGGCTCAAAGATTTTTCTTACCGAATCGATATGCCTGTTTGGCCTTATATTTTAAGTCTGATTTTATTATTGATTCTAACCTTCGCAGTCGTAAGTTTCAAAGCATACCGCGCCACCAAAATCAACCTCGTAAAATACCTGAAATACGAATAAAAAATTCCCCTCCCTTAGAGGGGCGACAAAAATTGCAAATTTTTGACGGGGTGGTTTTTTGCCCCATTAAATCAAATTAAAATGAAAAAGCTATTCTTCATATTATTAATTAACTTTCTTCCAGCCCAGCAAAGTTGGACACTCCAGCAATGTCTGGATTATGCTTCTGCCAATCATCCGTTGGTAAAGCAGTCGGCAGTTAATATCCAAAAAAATGACCGTCAGATTTCGGCTTCCAAAGGTATGTTGTTGCCGTCTGTGGACGCAGGAATCAATCATAATTACAACTTCGGGAACGGAATTAATCAGGCGAATAACCAAAGAGAAACGATTAATACACAGAATGACCAAGTCTATGCACAAGCCAATTGGGAGCTGATTAACTGGCGGAATTTCCTCAATATTTCTCTCTCAAAAATAAACAAACAAACATCCACTTTCCGGATGAAGCAGACGCAGAATGAGATAAAAATGAATGTCATTCAGATGTTTTTCACTTATCAAAACAGCAAAAGCTGGCTCGATGTTTTGCAGACACAATTGGCCGGAATCGAAGACCAAATCAAACGCACCGAGAAAGAAGTGGAAATTGGAAACCGCCCAAAAAGCGACATTTATGACATCAAGGCCAACCTCGGAACAATGCAGGAACAATGGGTTTCTGCCAAAAATTCCCGTGACCTTTCCAAAATCAATTTGCTCAATGCAATGGCGATTACAAAGGATACTTTGGATTTCACAATGACGGAAGAAAATCTGGCGGTTAATAATTTCAATGATGCTGATTTTATCCAAAATCTTCTCGAAAAAAATCCGGCTTACCAAACGGTTTTAACGGAAATCAAAGCCCAGCAAAAAAATGTCAGCCTTGCAAAATCGGCCTATTTACCGACGTTGAACGGCTCCTACACTTGGTCGAGTTTTTACAACAAAACTTTGGGCGAATCTGCGGACAGTTTTTCTGAGCAGTTCAAAAGAAACAAAAATCAGCAGTTAGGTTTCGGATTGAATATTCCGGTTTTCAACAAACTGCAGGTCAAAAATAACGTCGAGATTGCCAAACTGAACGTCATCAATTCCAATTACGACAAAGATATTATCATCAATGACTTAACGAAAAGTATCAATTCCATCAAAGCTCAATTTCTCAATGCGCAGGAAAAATACAATCTTCTCGAACTTAATTTCGAAAACCAAAGACTCTCATTCCAGAAGTCAGAAGAAAAATACAAAGAAGGTTTGATGGACGCTTACACCTTTTTCATCGTTCGAAATAACTGGCTTCAAGCGAATTACAACCTTATCAATAGCAAAAATGACGTCATCCAGCAGACCGAATTGCTCAAAGTTTTCGAAGCTGGTTTATAACAAGCAAACATTCAATTTCTTATATTATTTTCTTGAATCCCTCCAATGTCTCACACGTTGGAGGGATTTTTTATTTTAAAGATAATTATTTGGGCGCCTATTTCCGCCTGTAATTTATCCTGAACAATGTCGAAGGGCTCCCGCTATTTTTCGCCATTGCTTTTCCAGCCACAAAAAAATGCGCTCCGTTCAAGTCGGGGCGCAGATTCCGTATTTGGGAATCTCTTCACCACTTCGTTGGTCGTTGTCATCGCCTCATTGGTCGTTGTCACTGCTTCGTTGGTCATTGTCATTGCTTCGTTGGTCATTGTCACCGCTTCACTGACCCTTGTCTTTGATGATTATAGCATTGTAAAGTATGATTAATACTAAACTTTTATATTGTTTATCACAATATTGTCATTCCCAAGGAATCCAGACTGCTTGGACTGACTTCGTCGGAGTTTCCTTCGGAATGACAAATTGGAGGTTAAAACTGTATTTCTTTATTGAGCAAAACGCCTTTATCTCTAGTAGTTATTTTTTTGTGGAATCGATGAATCTTTGATTTGTGAAACTTAAAATATTTTCAATAATTTATAAAAAACGTTTGTGAACTGAGTGTTCAAATCTTTCGTTTTTTAAATTTAAAAATCGCATTTTTGCAAGCCTTATTTCAGATCAGCAAATGATTTGACTTTAAAGAAAATATAAATTCCAATGAAACTTTGTATAGCCGAAAAACCCAGCGTTGCCCGTGATATTGCCAAAGTTTTGGGTGCTACAACGCCCAAAAGCGGCTATATGGAAGGAAACGGCTATTGTGTCACCTGGACTTTCGGACATCTTTGCACCTTGAAGGAACCACAGGATTACGCACCACATTTCAAATCCTGGGATTTGATTTTCCTGCCCATCATTCCCAAACAATTCGGAATCAAACTCATTGATAACAATGGCGTTGAGAAACAATTCAATACCATCGCAAAATTGGTTCAGGAATGTGATGAGGTCATCAATTGTGGTGATGCCGGGCAAGAGGGAGAACTCATCCAGCGTTGGGTTTTACAAAAGGCCAAATGCGACAAACCGATGAAACGTCTGTGGATTTCATCCTTGACGGAAGATTCCATCAAAGAAGGTTTTGAAAATTTGAAACCTGCGGAGGATTACAAAAATTTGTATCAAGCGGGAAACGCAAGAGCAATTGGCGATTGGCTTTTGGGAATCAATGCCACGAGATTATTCACGAAAAAATTCGGAGGAAACAAGGCGGTTTTGTCAATCGGACGCGTTCAAACGCCGACTTTGGCAATGCTCGTTCAGCGTCAAAAAGAAATCGATGCGTTTTCTCAGGAAGAATATTGGGAACTCAAAACAAAATATCGTGATGTGCTTTTCAGCGCTTCAATTGATAGACTTAAAACCGTAGAAAAAGCAGAGAAAGGTTTAGAATATCTCAAGAAAAATCAATTCGAAATCGTTTCATTCGAAATTAAGGAAGGAAAAGAAAAAAATCCAAGATTATTCGATTTGACAGGACTTCAGGTGGAAGCGAATAAGAAATTTGGTTTCTCGGCGGAACATACACTTAATTATATTCAAAGTCTTTACGAGAAAAAACACACGACTTATCCAAGAGTTGATACGACTTACTTATCAGAAAACCTATATCCAAAAATCGGTGGAATTCTGAAAAGTATGACGATTTATTCAGACTTGATTTCGCCATTACTTTCACAACCAATTCCAAAAACAAAAGCGGTTTTTGATGATACAAAAGTGACGGACCACCACGCGATTATTCCAACAGAAATTCCACCTTCATCAAATCTAAGCCGTGAGGAAAAATTAATTTATGATTTAGTAGCAAAGCGATTCATTGCCGTTTTCTATCCGGAATGTAAGATTTCTAATACGCTTGTTGAAGGTCAAGTTGGTACAATTCCCTTCAAAGCTTCCGGAAAACAAATCCTTGAACCAGGCTGGCGAGCGGTTTATGCAAAAGATAAAAAAGAAGAAAAGGACGAAAAAGATAAAGACGAAGAACAAACAATTCCGGAATTCGTAGCCGGCGAAAAAGGCGACCACGCACCATTGATTCATCAGGGAAAAACCTCACCACCAAAACCTTACACAGAAGCAACTTTGCTGAGAGCAATGGAAACCGCAGGGAAACAAGTGGAAGATGAGGAACTTCGCGAAATGCTCAAAAATAACGGCATCGGTAGACCATCAACAAGAGCCAATATCATTGAAACCTTGTTCCGAAGAAAATACATCGAGCGCAAAAAGAAAAATATTTTCGCCACATCAATCGGAATAGAATTGATTGGCACCATCGAAGACGAAGTTCTCAAAAGCCCCGAACTCACAGGAGAGTGGGAATCAAAACTTAGAAGAATTGAAAAAGGCGAGTACGAAGCCAACCAATTCAAAGACGAATTGATAGAAATGGTAACGGAATTGACTCGAAAAGTCATCAGCTCCAAAGGAAAAGTCATCAATTTTGAGGAAGAAAAACCTGCGCCACCAAAAGAAAAAACACCAAGAGTAAAAACCGAAATCATATGGACAGAAACCCAATGTCCAAAGTGTAAATCCAATATGTTGATGAAAGGAAAAACGGCAATCGGCTGTTCGGATTTCAAAGCTTGCGGCTTCAAAGTTTCATTTGAAATATTCGGGAAAAAACTGTCAGAAAAGCAACTTCAAGACTTAATTCTGAAAAGCAAAACTTCAAAACTGAAAGGTTTCACAGGAAATCAGGAAGAAGGAATTTTGCTTATGGGTGACGATTTCTCCATTGCTTTAAAATAGAAAAAACCCTTTCAGCTTCAAACTCTGAAAGGGTTTTAAATTAACACCTTAATAGTCGTAAAAAATTACTTCACAACAATTGCTTTCTTCAGATTACTGTCGATTTTATAATCTGTACTGTTATTTATTTTCACATTTTCAAAAACGATATTGTTGGCATTTTTCCCAACAATTCCTTTTTTACTTGTGATATTCACGTTTTTAAAGAAAAGATTCTCAATCAGTTTCTCAGGAAGTCCAGTGAAACTGAACGCGGTTTCCGCCGAAGCACAGTTCACATTGCTCACATAAAAGTCGTGGAAATAAGGCACTTTGTCACCCGAATGTTGTGCTTCTTCGCTTTCTTTGGTGCTTCCAACCGGCGCATCTGCGTAGAAAGTATCAAAGAAAATCGCTGATTTCAAAATGTTTTTCATCTCGATATTATCAATGAAAATCTGGCTCACATCGCCACCTCTTCCGGAGTTGCTTTTCACACGGATTCCGATATCCGTTCCGTCAAAAGTACAGTTGGTAACATAGATGTTTTTCATTCCGCCATCCGTATTACTTCCGATGACAAAACCGCCGTGACCCTCACCAACAGTGCATTCTGCGATGATGACATTTTGCAGATTCGTTTCACCATTTTTCGGTGTTCCGCTGGATTTCATACAGATTCCGTCGTCGCCGGCATTTACTTTCGTGTTGTAAATAATCACATTTTTCGAAGCGCTGATGTCGATTCCGTCGCCATTTTGCGCCCATTTAGGATTATAAACGGTTGTATTTCTGATGACAAGATTTGTGATTTGTTTTGGATTGATGACAAATTTCGGTGAGTTTCGGAACGTTGGTCCGTCAATCAAAAGATTGGTCACTTTTGAAAGCGTAAACATCATCGGTCTCAAGAAATGATGGATTTGCTCGTACATTTCTTTGGTTGCGTTTGGTGTTTTTGTGATCACTTTTGCCAATTCCTCACCATTTTTTGCGGCGGCACTTGGCCACCAGATTTTTCCGTCTTCACTCAGCGAACTTCCCGGTTTTGCAAGCAATTCCTTCCATTGCGCATCCGTCGTTTTGAATTTTTTCACAGGTCGCCAAGCTTCTCCAGCACCATCAAAAATTCCTTTTCCGGTGAAGGAGACATCTTTCAGATTATTTCCCCAGATTGGAGCCGTTACTTCAAATTTCCCAGACGAAGTTTCTCTTATTGGGAATTGTTTTACATCACTGCTGAACTGTACAATTGCACCTTCCTCAACGTGAAAATCGATTTTGCTTTTCAGTTCAATAGGTCCCGTCAACCAAGTTCCAGCTGGGACAATCAATCTTCCGCCACCATTTGCAGCGATTGTTGTAATTGCCTTTTCGAAAGCTTTTGTATTAAGTGTTTTTCCATCAGCAACACCTCCAAAATCCTTGAAGTTGTAATCCTTTTGAGGAATCGTCGGCAAGACCATTTCCCCAAATTTGAATGGTGCTTTGTCGATGTAATATTGAATATCATTTTTCTGCGCACAAATGAGCGTTGCAACAGAAAACGCAAGACCTATTAATAGTTTTTTCATTGTTTATATAAAAATTTATATTTAAAAATTGATGATAAAATATCTAATTAAAAATCATTTATCATTAATAGTTGATCATTTATACTTATTTGGGCAACTTTTCCGCCTTCCGTTCCCAAACCTAACGGAGTGGTTCGACGAAGTCAATCTTTTTTGCCTAGCCTTTCCAGCCACAAAAAAGGATTTCCACTCAAGTCGGGTTGCGTTTGATTCGCTGTTCAGAAGCAGATTCAAATTATACTTAATACTTTGTACATTCTGTTTTTTACAAATTGCTTGCTGGTAAAATTAAAAAAAATAACAACCTGCGCAATCGATTGCATAAAATAAAGATTCACACATTCGTGAAGTCTCATTAATGCTAATCAAATTAAAATTTAATAAGTTCTTTTTAAACAAAAATTCCTCATTATTTGCTCAAATTTCTTTAATTTGCAATGCTAAAAATAATTTCAACAATGATTATTCAACCAAGAACAAGAGGATTTATATGTTTGACTGCGCATCCGGATGGGGCACTTCAAAGCGTAAAAAATCAAATAGAATATGTAAAGTCCAAAGGTGCCATCAAAAACGGACCAAAAAAAGTTTTGGTCATCGGTGCTTCTACAGGTTTCGGACTTTCTTCCAGAATTACGGCGGCTTTCGGTTCCGATGCTGCAACAGTTGGTGTTTTCTTCGAGAAACCAGCTTCTGAAGGCAAAATGGGAACAGCAGGCTGGTACAATTCTGCGGCTTTCGAAAAAGAAGCGCACGAAGCTGGGCTTTATGCCAAAAGTATCAATGGTGATGCATTCTCAGACGATATCAAAAAACAAACAATTGAATTGATTAAGAAAGACTTAGGTCAGGTTGATTTGGTAGTTTACAGTTTAGCTTCTCCAAGAAGAACGCATCCAAAAACGGGCGTTGCTCATTCATCTGTTCTTAAACCAATTGGACAGTCTTACACCAACAAAACGGTTGATTTTCACACAGGCGTAGTTTCTGATGTAACGATTGCTCCAGTTGAAAACGAAGAAGATATTCCAAATACTGTCGCCGTAATGGGTGGCGAAGACTGGAAATTCTGGATAGAAGATTTGAAAGCGGCCGGCGTTTTAGCTGACGGTGTTCAAACCGTTGCTTATTCTTACATCGGCCCGGAATTAACTTTCCCAATCTATAGAAACGGAACAATCGGACAAGCGAAAAATGACCTTGAAGCAACTGTGACTGTTTTAAATGATTTACTGAAAGATCTTAACGGAAAATCTTACGTTTCTGTAAACAAAGCTTTGGTAACGCAATCCAGTTCTGCGATTCCTGTTGTTCCATTATACATTTCTCTACTTTACAAAGTGATGAAAGCAAAAGGAACGCACGAAGGAACTATCGAGCAAATCCAAAGACTTTTCGCAGATAGATTATATACCGAAGACGGGAATGTTGCTTTGGATGAAGCTGGCAGAATCAGAATCGACGATTTGGAAATGGCAGACGATGTGCAGGCAGAAGTTGATAAATTGTGGAAAGAAATCACCACTGAAAATCTTTCTGACATCAGTGATATCGCTGGTTACAGAAAAGAATTCTTCAACCTTTTCGGATTCGAAGTAGATGGAATCGATTATGAAAAAGATGCTAATGAGAACGTACAAGTTCCAAGTATCGAGGCTTAGAAAGAGAAGTTAGAGTTTAGACTTTAAATAGAAATTATAAATAAAAACGGCTACTGAAAAAGTAGCCGTTTTTTTATTGTTGAGATTGAGATTTTATTTCTTTCTGTTTGACGTCGTAATCGTGAAGCAGATTATGTTCCGGGGTTTGTTCGATGGCGTGCATTATTTTATCCAGAATTTCATTGGCAGATTCATTGTCATAATCAATGTCCAAAGCTGGTTTGAACTCCAATGTTGGTTTTACGCCGGTTACTTTTATCTTTAAACCTTTCTTGTCAAATGCCCGTCTGAAACCATTGATTTTGATTGGAATTACCGTTGGTCTTTGATTTTTAATCAGTTTTGCAGTTCCTTTTCTACCTTGTGCATAAGCAGAAGTTGTACCTTGAGGAAATGTCACGACCCAGCCATTGTCCAAGGCTTTCATAATGTTTTCAATTTCGCTCATATCTACCATTCGGTTGACATTTTTGCCTTCTGCTCGCCAAGTTCTTTTGACAGTAACCGCGCCAGCGATTTTGAAAATTCTGGCTAAAATTCCTTTATTCATCGTTTCTTCTGCAGCAACATAATAAAAATCGACTTTAGGATTGAGAAGATAAACGGGGTTTTTGATGGTGTTATGAAAACCATTATTAACAGCGCAGAATGTATGGTACATCGCAGCAACGTCAGCAAAATACGTTTGATGATTGGAAACAAAAAGAACATTGCTGTCCGGCAAATCGGCCAAGTTTTCTGTTCCTGTGATTTTCAATTTGTTAAAACCGTTGAATCTTCTGTAGGAAACCAATCCCAGAAGAAAGATGATAAACCTTTTTAAAACATAGATGTTTCCAAAAGAATCGGTAAAAATATTTTTTTTTGCCATTTATGTTTAATTAGATTTTAAAACTAAAAACCATTATTAATTTAATAAATTGATTAACCAATTTCATTCCCAAACTGCGGGAATCTTTGCAAAATTAAACATTTTTTAACAAGTTGCTGAACTCGCTCAGAATCATTGAAGTAGCGCCCCAAATGATGTAACCATTAAAATCGATGACAGGAACTTCTGAACCGTTGGTGGATGGCAAAATCATATTTTTAGGCTGGTCTGGAAGGCTTAATAAAGATGAAATCGGGAACTCGATTAATTCCACCGCTTCGCTTTCCTGAAGAAAAAATTCCGGATTCTTCTTGGTGTACGAAATAAAGGAGTGAACATAAAAATTACTTGGCGGAATGTAAATCGGAGACATCTCTCGGATGATTCTCACATAATGTTCATCAATTCCTAGTTCTTCGGATGTTTCGCGCTTTGCTGTATGAGCGAAATCCAAATCCTCTTTTTCATTTTTTCCGCCAGGAAGCGAGATTTGTCCGCTGTGTCTGTCTTTTTCATTAATGCTTCTGACAATCAATGGAAAATGCCATTCATTATTTTTAAGATAAAGCAAGATGTTGACGGCTGCAAACTTTGGATTTCTCGTGAGTATATCTTCATAACTGAAAACAGGACGATACGGCGGCGAATAGATTTTGTGCGCATTTTCGCCCAATAGTTCTTCGTTTTTTATATCTCTGAGTAAGTCTTTTCCAAAAATCTGCATATCTCAAAGATAAGAAAAGTTGCAGAATTTCTGATAATTCTTGAGCATAAAAAAGTCGCAAAGACACGCTTTACGACTTTGGAATATTATAATTGATAAATGTTAATTGATGAAAACTAAAGATTAATTCCTCTTCCAGCATAGAAATCCAAAACTTTGATGCTGAACAGATAATTATATTTCGCCTGCGCTACAGAACCTTGAGCATTAGCATAATTGTTTCTGGCAATTGTTACGTCGTAAATGGTTGAACGACCTGCGTCATAACTTTTCGTTGCAAAATCAAGAGCTAGTTTTGTACTTCTTTCCGCTTCCATTGCAGAAACGTAAATCTCATAATTAGAATCTGCGTTGAACTGCGCTTGCTGAATATCCTGCTTCAACTGAAATTTTTGTTGTTCCAGATTATTCTTTGCAGTCATTTCATTGATTTTCGTTTGCTCAACCTGAAGTCTCGTAATCCCTTTATTGAAAATCGGAATGTTAGCCGTTAAGCTTAGTTGCTGACCAAAATTATCTTTGTATTGCTGTGTGAAATTTCTTTCAGTAATGGCGACAGGATTTCCGGCTGCATCTACACTGTAACCAATTGTATTTTTATTCAAGAGATTATTGTAAAAACTTCCAACACCGGCAGATGCAGATATTGTTGGATAGAAATTAGTTTTTACCACTTCGGTTTGTGCTTCAGCAGCTTTGATTCTGATTTCCGCCGCTTTCACAACGGGTTGAGAAGTGTAAGCAATATTCAGAACTTCTTCCACAGATTCAGTTTGTGGCGTCAATTGGTCAGGAACAGGAATATCGACCACATCAAAAGTTTTGTAATCCTGCAGTTGGAGAAGCTGAGCCATTGCAAACAAAGCTTTGTCAACATTGATTTGAGCCGTTTTTACATTCTGCTTTTCTCTCGCTAAAGAGGCTGTTGCTTCTGCTAAAACCGTTTGAGCTGTGGTTCCGACATCGGTTGTGATTTTCGCTCGGTCGTAGAGTTTCTGGGCATTTTCCATCGCACTTTCAGAGATTTTTTTGATTTCTCTGTTCAGCATCACGTTCAGATATTGCTGGGCGATTTGTAAAGCGATATTATTTTTGATGGTTTCGATATCCTGCAGACTTGCATCGACATCAAAACCCGTTTTCTTAATCGCTTTCTCCAGTCTTCCGTTATTGTAAACCAAGATATTAGCGCCAACATTGGCACCGTTGTAATAGCTGTCATTTCTGATACTTGTAGTTCCCACTAACGATTGTCCGAAATTGGCATTGTTGTTAATGGTTCCGGAAACCGAAGGCAAATATTCTCTTTTCGCCATTTCCAGATTTTTTGTCTGCACATCTTTGTTGTAAGCTTGTGCTTGGATTTGAAGATTGTTTTTAATCGCATAATCCACACATTCCTGAATCGTCCATTTCTTCTGAGAAAATCCCAAAACCCCAATAGACAAAAGCGAAATACAAAAAACTTTTTTAAGCATAAAAGAAAAATTATATACAATAAGACTTCGGAATTGTTAAAATGTTACGCTTGCAATTAAATTTTTTTTCAAATTTTGATTGAATAAAAAATTCCGAAAATATTTTTCCGAAACTGTAACAATTCCTTATTCGGATTTACTTATATGTAAAATCCAGACAATGTCTCATCCGATTCTGAAAATAGAAGATGTCAACAAATCTTACGATACAGGCAAAAGCAAACTTCACGTGCTGAAAGGTATTAACCTTAATATCAATCAAGGTGAGTTTGTTTCTATTATGGGAAGTTCCGGTTCCGGAAAATCGACTCTGCTTAATATCATCGGGATTTTGGACGAGGCAGATGACGGAATTTATGAACTGGATGGATTTCCTATCAAACATCTCACAGAAGTCAAAGCTGCCGAATACAGAAGCCGTTTCATTGGATTTATTTTTCAGTCATTTAATTTGATTAATTATAAAACGGCTCTGGAAAATGTTGCATTGCCATTATATTATCAAAACGTTTCCAGAAAAGAAAGAACTCAAAAAGCTTTAGAATATCTGGAGAAAGTAGGATTGAAGGAATGGGCAGAACATCTACCAAGCGAACTTTCCGGAGGACAAAAACAAAGAGTTGCGATTGCAAGAGCCTTAATCTCAGAACCGAAATTAATCCTTGCCGATGAGCCAACTGGAGCTTTGGATTCCAAAACGACACACGATATTATGAAGTTGCTTCAGGAAATCAATAACGAAGGAAAAACAATTGTTGTCGTAACGCACGAAAACGATGTTGCCGCACAAACGAAAAGAAACGTCGTCCTGCGAGACGGCAGAATAGAAAGCGACGAATATATCAATCAAATCGTGTTGTAAAGCTGGATAATGGAAGTCTGATGATGGAAGTTAATGAATTGAAAACAGATAAAAATAAAAAATAATAATGCGAAAAGCTGGAAACTCCAAACTTCCAACTTCTAGCCTCCAACCTGAAAATTATGTTTGACTTAGACCGCTGGCAAGAGATATTTAGTTCCATTCGCAGTAATGTATTGCGGACGGTACTTTCTGGGTTTACCGTGGCTTTGGGTCTTTTCATTTTCATTGTTTTGTTTGGAATTGGAAATGGATTGAATAATTCATTTGCTAAAGCTTTCACCAGAGATGCGACCAATCTGATTATGGTTTGGGGCGGAAAAACTACGATTCCTTATGCAGGTTTGCAGTCAGACAGAACGATTACTTTTAATAATGATGATTTTGATGCAATCGTAAAAGAGAGCAAAGGAAAATTAGAATATGCTTCGCCGAGATATACCACCAATCTTACCGTGAAATATGGAAAAGAAAGTGGAAGTTATCAAATCAATGGTGTTTTGGGAGATGAGAAATTTCTTGAAAACAGAACAATGATAGACGGTCGTTACATTAATGAACGGGATAATGAATTGAAACAAAACGTGGCATCTATCGGAAGAATGGCGTGGCGTGATTTGATTCGCGATGGCAATCCGATTGGGAAAGATTTGGAAATCAACGGAACGATGTTCAAAGTCGTTGGTGTTTTCTCGGACCCGGGCGGCGATTGGGATGAGCGTCATATTTCCATTCCGCTTTCTACGCTTCAGCAGATGAAGAAAAGTTCGGACACCATTAGTACCGTAATGTTAGCTTACGACCCGAATATGACACCCGACGAAGGTGTGAAATATGGCGATGAACTGGAGAAAAAAATCAGAGCGAAACACAACATTTCTCCCGAAGATCAACAGGGAATCCGGGTTAATAATAATGCTAAAAATACGCAGGATTCTTTTGCATTCTTGTTTGTAATTACAGCCGTTGTAGGATTCATCGGACTTGGAACTTTGCTGGCAGGGATCATTGGGATCAGTAATATAATGGTTTACATTATTAAAGAAAGAACGAAAGAGATTGGTGTGAGAAAAGCAATCGGTGCAAAACCATCTAGTATTGTCGCTTTGATTTTACAGGAAAGTATTGTCATCACCGTGATTTCCGGAATTGTTGGAGTAGGATTGGGTGTTTTAGCATTGAAATTAATCGGAAATAACCTCGAAGATTTCTTCATCACAGAACCTTCCGTAGGTTGGGGACTGATTGCTGCAGCATTTTTCTGTCTGGTACTTTCCGGTGCGATTGCAGGATTTGTCCCAGCTTACAAAGCATCGAAAATCAAACCAATCGAAGCTCTGAGAACAGATTAAGTTTAAGGGTAGGAGAATTGAAAATATAATATTGAAATCATTTATCAATCATCATTAATCATTTATAAACAAAAACGTGAATATACTTTTCAAAAGAGATACCTGGCAAGAGATTTATTATTCCCTCCGGAATAATAAGCTCAGAACGTTTCTTACGATGATTGGCGTGGGTTGGGGTATGTTTTTGTACGTGAGTTTGTTAGGCGCGGCAAAAGGAATGGAAAATGGGTTTAATAAATTGTTTTCCGGATTTGCGACCAACTCGATTTTTCTTTGGCCACAAAGTACCAATATTCCTTACGAAGGTTTTGCGAAAGGCAGAAAAATGGACCTTCATCTGAAAGATATAGAATACATCACGAAGAAAATTCCGGAAGTAGATTATATCTCACCACAGAGTGTGAGAGGGAATTTCGGAACGCCAGGCGAGCAGATTTCCCGAAACGGAAAGAAAAATACGTATATGATTACGGGCGACTTTCCGGTTGGTAATCAGATTTCCAAGAAGAAATTATTGTTTGGAAGATATATCAATGACGCGGATATTCAGGGTAAAAAGAATGTGATTGTGATAGGAGAGGAGATTTATAAAAATCTTTTCGATGCCAAGAAGAATGAAAATCCGATTGGAAAATCTGTCAATCTGAAAGGCATATTTTTCAATGTTATCGGCGTTTTTCGGGTTCCGCGAGGTGGCGGGATGGAGAATGACCAGTCGGCATATATTCCGTTTTCTACCTATTCAGGGATGTATAATGAGGGTGACAAGGTCGGGTTTTTTGCAATTGTGGGAAAACCAAATGCCGAAGCAGCGATTGTAGAAACCAAGGTAAAAGATGAATTGAAGAAAATCAATCACGTTTCGCCGGAAGATACCAATGCCTTTGGAAGTTTTAACTTGGCTAAGGAATTCAAGAAAATAACAGGATTTTTGACCGGAATGCAATTGTTGACAATCGTTGTCGGGACTTTAACGATTTTGGCTGGTGTCATCGCTATTTCTAATATTCTATTGATTACGGTAAAAGAGAGAACTAAAGAAATTGGCATCAGAAGAGCTTTGGGCGCCAAACCGGCCGAGGTAAGAAATCAGATTTTGCTGGAAAGTGTGGTGATTACTTTGTCATCGGGATTATTAGGGTTTTTATCGGGAATTTTCCTGCTCATCATTCTCAATATTCTGACAATGAATAACGATGCATTTCCATTCAGCAATCCAACGGTAGATTACGGAAACGTATTTTCTGCGATGGGAATTATGATTGTTCTTGGGTTGCTTATCGGATTGATTCCGGCGCAGAGAGCGGTAAAAATTAAACCAATTGAAGCCTTGAGGTCAGAATAAAATTAATAACTAACAATTAATCATTTATAATTAAAAACTATATTTCTACATAATGGAAAAGGAAAAAAAGAAATTTACATTCAAGAAAGCGATTTCGATATTTTTGGGATTACTTTTCGTGGTCGCTCTGGTTGGCGGAATCGGTTATCTGATAAAGTCCAATTCTGCTGAGAACGAAGTGTTCCTGACCAGAAAACCAAGCATCAAAAATCTGGATGATAAAGTGATGGCAACAGGAAAAATCGAACCTAGAGAAGAAATCGAAATCAAACCGAATATCGCCGGAATTATCCAAACCATCAATGTAGATGAAGGCGACAAAGTACAGGCTGGACAACTGATTGCAACCATACGAATTGTTCCGAATATCACAGAAGTGAATAACGCAACGATGCAGGTGAATAATGCTCAAATTCAATTGTCGAATTCGAAAATCAATGTTGAGAATCAGCAGAAACAATATGACATGCAAGCGAAATTGTATAAGCAAGGTGTGATTTCTAAGCAGGAATATATCACGGCACAACAACAATTGCAGACCACAGCGCAGCAACAAAAACTGGCTGTTCAACAACTGAATGCCGCTCAAAAACAACTTCAAATCGTGAGAACAGGAGCAACGCCAGAATTGCAAAGTATGGCAACCACTCAGGTTCGTGCAAAAGCAGCTGGAACAGTTTTGACCATTCCTGTAAAAGTGGGAAGTCAGGTGATTGAGGCTAACTCGTTCAATGCGGGAACGACTATCTGTTCTATCGCAGACCTGAATTCATTGATATTTAAAGGCAATATTGACGAAGCTCAAGCCGGAAAATTGAAACAGGGAATGGATATGAGCGTCGTAATTGGTGCGTTGCAAAACAAATCTTTCCCAGGAAAATTAACTTTGATTGCGCCAAAAGGGACTGAAGAAAGTGGGACGATAAAATTTGCGGTAGAAGGCGATGTTTTCAATAAAACCGGCGAATATATCAGAGCGGGATTCAGTGCCAATGGAGAAATCTTATTGAGTTCTAAGAAAAATGCCTTACTTTTGGATGAATCATTGATACAGTATGAAAAGGGGAACAACAAATCTTTTGTAGAAGTGAAACAGCCCAATGGCAGCTTCAAAAAAGTGTATATTAAGCTAGGTTCAAGCGATGGAATCAATGTTCAAATCCTTTCCGGAATTGATAAAAATGCTGAAGTAAAAGTCTGGAACCCTTCTGACAAAGACAAAGAGGAGTTGAAAGACAAAAAGAAATAGACCTTTAAATTATAATTGTTAAAAGAATCCGTCTCATTTTTATAGTGAGACGGATTTTTTTTGCGTAAAACTAATTTTATGATGACATAACTTATGCTACGATACGACTTACTCTGATGCATCGATAAGAATTGGTCTGATGCCCCGATAAGAGTTTATCTGATGCTCCGATAAGAGTTTGCTTCTTAACTTGTGGCTTGCAAGAAAAAAAGACCCTGCATATTTGCAGAGTCTTTTTTATTGTTTTTATTTAGGAAGATTTACATCGGTCCTTGCTGTTCGTCACCACTCGCATTGGAATTGATATCTTTTTTACGTTTAGGCTGTTCCACTTTTTCTCCCTGTTTGAATCTGTAAGTTAAAGAAATAGATGCTTGTCTAGGCTGCCACTGCATATAAGATTCTCTAATTCCAGTTGCAAGATAGTTGGTGGATCTCATTGCTCGTGTATTGAATATATCCTGCATATTGAAAGAAATTGTTCCGTCTCCGTTCCAGATAGTTTTTGAAGCTCCGAAATTCACAGCATACATTGCTTTTCTGTCTTGGCTGGATGTGTTTTGAGGACCTCTGTAGAAACCTTGCAACTGAACACTTAATGTTTTGTCAATTTTAAATGTTGTATTTAATCTGGCTCTTGCAGAAAAACCGTTCCCATCATATGGTTGAGTTCTGAGTTTTTTAGTTCCAGTATTATCGATAGTATAGTAAGAATAGTCGCCACTGCTTTTATATCCGAATAAACTGATGTTTCCCATTACTTTGAACCAAGGAAGTATATCTGCCGTTCCGTTGAAATCTAAACCATACTGATCGTTTGTTCCCAAATTGACTGGCGTAGTAAAATATATATTGGTTCTCTCATCGTCCTGATATGCCACTATTTTACTATCGTCGGTTGTTCTTTTATAGAATAGAGTTGGATTTAGCGTGAATTTTTTCTTAGAAATGCTGTATCCAATTTCGTAAGAATCAACATAAGATGGATTAAGGTTAACATTCCCCAAGAAAAGATTCTGATTATCTGTGATTGAAAAGTAAGGAATCAAGAACCAAGAACGTGGTCTGTCTATTCTTCTTGAGTAATTAACTAAAAACTGATTGTCTTTGCCCAGGTCATAACTTAAGAATACGCTTGGAAAAAGATTATTATAATTTTTGTTTTCATTAATAGGATTACTGCCTTCCAAATTTCTGTAATTTACTTTAACATTGGAAAGTTCATCACGTAATCCTAACTGATAACCTAATTTTCCAATCTTACTTCTGAATTGAAGATAAAAAGCATTAAATAGTTCATCATAATTAGTGACATTCGTAAATTTTCCGAGTGGATTGAGAGGGATGTTCAATGCTAAAGCTTCGTTTGCCGTGTTATCATAGAAGTTATCATTTCGGTCGATTCTATAACCTGCCTCAAGTTTAGAATTCTCACCTATAGGAAGTTCATAATCTACTTTACCAATCAAAGATTTTGTGAGGGAATATTGAGAATTATTACTTACTTCATAACCCATTTGAGGTAAGATGTTTGTAATGTTTCCTGTATTATCTCTTTGTATTACAAAATTAGATTCTTGAAAGATATCAGCATAATTATTGCTTTTATTGCTTTGTAAGCTTAATGATGTGGATAAAATTTGTCCTTTATCATCAAACTTGTGATCCCAACCCAAATCTCCCTGGAATGCTAAGTTGCTGTTGTCACCTTTGTTTGTTCTTAAAGTATAGGGATTGGAGAAATCAGCATTGTAAAGGTAATTATAATTAATTTTCCCATTAGATTCTTCTTCAAAAGTCCTTACTGTACCAGAGATATTAAATGTGTTTTTATCATTCAGATCATAAACCAATCCAGCTGTTGCATTATAATTTTTGTTATAGTTCTTATTTTTTGTTTCCTGGTCAGATCTCAATAGTTGAAATGCTTCATTTCTGTCATAATTCAAATTACTGTTTCTGTTGGTTCTCGTGGATTCTGTATATCCGCCACCGCCGTTTAGAAACCAGGTTAGATTATTTTTTCTCCAGCTTAAATTAGCGTTAAGATTTGTTCTTGGCTGATAACCCAAAGTTCCGATGACACTTCCGTTGAAACCAACCTTTTTGCTCTTCTTCAAAATGATATTTAAGATACCAGCCGTTCCGCTCGCTTCGAATTTCGAAGAAGGATTGGTAATCACTTCAATTTTTTCTATTTGATCTGCTGGAATACTTTGCAAAGCATTACTGCCTTCCGAGATTCCCAAAAGTGCAGAAGGCTTCCCATTGATCAAAAATTTCACATTAGAACTTCCTCTCATAGAAACCGATCCATCTGTATCAACTTCCACCGATGGGACATTGGACAAAACATCCTGCAAACTTCCACCTTTGCTAACAATATCTTGCGAAGGATCATAAGTTTTCTTATCCAACTCAACTTTATAAGGCTTTGTAGATTGCGCAGTAATAACCACACCCTGGATATCTGTTGTGTTGGTAAGATTCGCTTTTCCATTAGAAACAATCACGAAAGGTGAAATTGGTCCCGCTTTTTCAACCCGGATGGTTTGGGTGAATTTCTTATAATCTACTGCTTCTATGCTGACGTCATAACTACCTGGTGCAAGTTCCAGCTTGTAATTTCCATCTGCATCTGCCAAAGCAGCATCACTGAATTGAGAATTCTGTTGATTCTTAAAAGTAATGGATGCGTAACCAATACTACCATTTACATCTTTTACATTTCCAGAAACATTCACTTTTTGCTGAGCCATGATGAAGCTAGCAGCTCCGATGGTCAGGGCCAGACCAAAGATTTTTTTCTGAAGTACACTTCGTACAATTTCCGTTCGTTCCATTATTGTTTATTTTTCGCTTTTGCTCTTTATTTTATCTGTTTGCTGTTCAACCAATCCTGGTATGCTTTTGCATTTTTGGCGTGTTCGGCATCATTATCTGTGAATTTATGATAACCAAATCTCGCAGGATCGGCGCACATAAAAATGTAGTTATTTTTCTCAGCTTCCAAAACTGCATTCAATGAGTTTTTGTCCACGATACAAATCGGTCCTGGCGGAATTCCTTTGTTAGCATAAGTATTGTAAGGCGAAGGCTCTTTCAGATATTTGTAATAAACGCGTTTGATTTGCTGTGTAAAATTGCTCGCTTTGTTAACTGCATAGATGACCGTCGGGTCACTCTGCAACTTCATCCCTTTCTTATAACGATTGATGTAAAGTCCCGCAATCGTTCTCTGTTCATCAGGTTTTCCTCCCGATTCTTTGTAAACGATAGAGGCTAAAGCATAGATTTGATCTCTCGATAATCCGGATTGTTTTTCTTTTGCGATTCTATCCGCAGTCCAAAAATCTTTATAATCAGATTCGAATTTGTTGAAGAATTCTTTTGGCGTTACTGTCCAGAAGAAATCATACGTATTATTGAGGAAATATTTCTTAAGATCTTCAGCGTTTTTGTAACCTTTGCTGACAGCAATTTCGTTCAGTTGATTGGCGAATTTCAAAGAATCGATTTCTGTTTTTTTGGTAACTCGGCCAATCATTTGATAAATATCGTCGAAATCCTTAATTCTGAAAGAATTAGGCGTTTGATTTCCTGCTAAAATCATATTCACGATTTCGCGGTTATTCATTCCAGATTTTATTTCATAACGCCCGGCTTTGTAATTTGAAGTCAGTTTTTTATCCTCGGCAACATTTGTAAAGTAATCTTTGTTTTTAATCAAAGGCGAAATAGAATCCAAGATTTGCTGAGGTTTAGCATTATGCGGAATCAAAACAAAACCTTCTTTTTCAACATTATTTCCAAGACATTTATTATAAAATCTGATCCCGAAAAATCCCAGAATGACGATGACTACAACAGATACAATAAGAATTATTTTTTTCATAGTTTAATTTAAAATTGAGTGATAGTTTTTCTAACAAGATCATTCACAAATCTCCCAACACTAAAACTCTCCAACCCAAGTCTCTCCTTTAAAAACCTGAACTGCCGGACCTTCTAACCATATGTTTTTAAAGCCTCCATCATTTTTCTCAGCATAGACTTTCAAGTTGCCACCCATAACCTTAATTCCAACAAACGTTTGATTATTATTTTGCATAAAAGTTAAAGCTGCAGCCGTAACGCCGGTTCCGCAACTGTACGTTTCATCTTCAACTCCTCGTTCGTAAGTTCTCACAAAAAGTTCTTTGTCAGACAATTTTTCCACGAAGTTCACATTGATTCCGTCTTTCTTATAAGTTTCAGAATTTCGGATTTCGTTACCGATTTTGTAAACATTATAATTATTTAACATTTCAACGTATTTAACATAATGTGGCGATCCTGTATTCAGAACAAAATCATTTCCATCTGTATCAATTGTGTTGACGTCACTCATTTTAACTCTTACAATGCCATTTTTGATTTCAGCTTCGTGAATGCCGTCAATTGCAGTGAAAATTGTTTTGTCTTCAATAATATCTAAAAAGTGAGCAAACGCAACTGAACAACGAGCGCCATTTCCACAAAAACTTTTGGAACCATCAGAATTGTAATAATCCACCTCGAAATCAACATCTTTTGCCGAATTTATTTTAATCAATCCATCCGCACCAATCCCAAATCTGCGGTCACAAAGTTTCTGGATGTTCTCAATAGAAAGATCATCCCATTCCCCCAAACGGTTGTCCAGCATCACAAAATCATTTCCTGTACCTTGATATTTATAGAATTTCATTATTTATTTATCTGATATTTAATTAATTATTGATTTCTCTTCTGCAAAAATCAAGCCCGTAAAAATACTCATTTTATCAGGATTTCAATCTTGATATTTGTTATTTAATTTTAATCTAAAATGATGTTTTGGTATTTTTAGTAAAAGTCAAATTTTTCATTTTTATCATAGTTGTTATTAATTTATCATTGATATTCTTTGATAAGTTTTACGTCTTTGTGAACCTTAAAAATATTTTCAATAATGTCAAAAAAATATTTGTGTACTTTGTGTTAAAATTTTTCTTTATGACGACAATTGAACTGCTTTCTTGATAGAATCTCTCAATCTCTCAATGTGAATATTTTTTAATTATTATCCCTATCTTTGTTCGTCGAAAAAATGAAAGAAGACCAGCTGTTTGCGCTCATTACAAAAGCCCGAGATAAGAATCAAAAGGCTCAGACACAACTCATTAATTTGTTTTGGGTTGATGTTTTTTCTTTTGTGATGAACAAAGTGAAGGACGAAAATGACGCCGATGAACTCACTGTTTCTGTGTTTTCTAAAGTCTTAAACAAATTAGACCTTTTTGATCCCAATTTTCAGTTCAAAACGTGGATTCTGACGATTGCTCAAAATACAATCATCGATTTTTGGAGAAAAAAAAGCATAGACAACGAAGATCCGAAAGATGATTTGCAAGACGTGAAAAACGAATTTGCAAGATCGCCGGAAGAACTTTTGATTTCCGAAGAAGACCAGCAGAAGATCATCAAAATCATTGAAACAATGGACGCGAAAAATCAGGATATCATCAGACTCAGATTTTTCGATGAGAAAAGCATCAAGGAAATTGCAGAAGAACTCAATCTTTCTGTAGCCAATACAAAAGTGAGAATAATGCGCGCCAAAAAAATCTTGGCCGAATTATTAAAAGAAGACGAAACGGATTTTTAATTTTAAAAAATCAAAAATGGAAGAAGCATTAGTTCAAAAACCCAAATGGATCCGCGTAAAATTGCCAACTGGTAAAAATTACCGCGAGCTGAGACATTTGGTAGATAAATATAAACTGAACACGATTTGCCAAAGTGGAAGCTGCCCGAATATGGGCGAATGTTGGGGAGAGGGAACGGCAACTTTTATGATTCTAGGAAATATCTGTACCAGAAGTTGTGGTTTCTGTGGCGTAAAAACCGGAAAACCAATGGATGTGAACTGGGACGAACCGGAAAAGGTAGCGCGTTCTATCAAATTAATGAAAATCAAACACGCGGTTTTGACTTCGGTTGACCGCGACGATTTGAAAGATATGGGTTCCATTCTTTGGGGTGAAACGGTGAATGCGGTTCGCAGAATTTCTCCGGGTACAACAATGGAAACTTTGATTCCGGATTTTCAAGGCATCACAAAACATTTGGACAGAATGGTGGAAGTGGCTCCAGAAGTGATTTCTCACAATATGGAAACGGTTAAACGTTTGACTAGAGAAGTACGGATCCAAGCGAAGTACGAACGCAGTCTAGAAGTTCTGAGATATCTGAAAGAAGCTGGACAAAAGCGTACGAAAACGGGTGTAATGCTAGGTCTTGGAGAAACCAAAGATGAGGTTTTTCAAACCATTGAAGATATCAGAAATGCCAATGTGGATGTGATTACACTAGGTCAATATCTTCAGCCAAGTAAAAAACATCTTCCTGTGAAAAGTTTTATTACGCCGGAAGAATTTGATGAGTTTGGTGATTTTGCAAGAAATTTAGGTTTCCGTCACGTGGAAAGTTCGCCTTTGGTGAGAAGTTCTTATCACGCTGAAAAACATATTCACTAAGATTTTACATCAATATAAAACAGAAAAGACTCCTATATGGAGTCTTTTGCTTTTTGTTCAATAGGTTGAATGCTTTCTGTTTTATTCATTTTTTCCACTTGTTTGGGGATGAACATCATATAGGCAAAATAGCCAAAAAGGAATAGAGCAATCACTATAATGATGGCCATCATAGGGCCTTTGTTAGTCTCGCTGTCTGATTTTGGAATATCGGGTCTCATAATTTATTATTTTTAAAGATATATCAAAACTGATGCCTTATTATTTTTAAATTTATGAATTGTAAAATTGAATAAACTTTATTTTTAATTGTTAAAATTTAGGGGCTGTTTATTTGATTTTTATATTTATTTCAAATTAACCTATTATATTTGCAGGGTTAAAATTATAAAATATGAAAATTGAAAAAAGATGGATTATATCATTTGTGATAATAAGTCTCATTTCAATAACTGCATTATTCTGGCCGGAGCAAACTTCTTTACCAAAACCGGGAACTTTTTTGGGAGAAGACAGTATTGTAGGTTCTGATGTTGCCTGGATTCTGGCTTCATCTGGTCTGGTTTTGCTGATGACCCCTGGGCTTTCCTTCTTTTATGGTGGAATGGTTGGCAAAAAAAATGTCATTTCTACAATGCTTCAAAGTTTTATTGCACTTGGCGTGATCAGTATTCTTTGGGTGGTTGTTGGATTCAGTTTGTCGTTTGGCGATCCTATTGGCATTACCATCGATGGTGTTCATTATGGATTAGTAGGAAATCCTACTTCATATTTATTTTTTAACAATGTCGGTGTTTTGCCTCACAGTAAGATGGCGTCAACAATTCCATTTATTCTGTTCGCGATGTTTCAGATGAAATTTGCAGTCATTACACCTGCTTTGATCACAGGTTCGTTTGCAGAAAGAGTGAGATTTATTTCTTACTTATTGTTTATGGTTTTGTTTAGTTTGATTATCTATACACCGCTTTGTCATATGGTTTGGCATCCGGACGGTTTGTTGAACAAATATTTTGGGGTTAAGGATTTTGCGGGCGGAACTGTGGTTCATATGAGTGCGGGATTTGCTGCATTGGCAGGCGCAATGATGCTTGGAAAAAGAAAAAATCCACACCACGAACCTTCAAATATTCCATTTGTGATTCTCGGAACCGGGATGCTTTGGTTTGGTTGGTTTGGTTTTAATGCAGGTTCGGCTTTGTCGGCTGATGCAACGGCGGCAATGGCTTTTGGAACGACTACAGTAGCTTCGGCCACCGCAATGTTGACCTGGATTTTCTTTGACAGAATGAACGGCCGAAAAGTTTCTGCCTTGGGAGCTTGTATAGGTGCAGTTGTAGGTTTAGTTGCAATCACTCCGGCAGCTGGTTTCGTAACTATTCCACACGCTATATTTATCGGATTCATTTCATCCATTGTTTCGAATCTGATGTGCAACTGGAAAAGACTGAAAAAAGTAGACGATACTTTGGACGTATTCGCTTGTCACGGCGTTGGCGGGATTATGGGAATGATTTTGACAGCCATTTTGGCTCAAGGCAAAAATGCAAGTCTGCTTCACGGTGGATTTGACGTCTTTGCACATCATATGATGGCGCTGGTTTTGGTTTCCGCCTTCACATTTTTAGGATCATTGATTTTATATAAATTAACGGATATGATTATTCCACTCAGAGTAGCGGAAGAATCGGAAAACTTAGGTTTGGATATTTCTCAGCACGATGAGAGTTTCTAAGCTTTAAATATGATATGAAGAAGAAAATAAGAACCAACTCGGTTCTTATTTTTTTGTGCAAAACAGAATATGTTCGTTGTTACATAATCCCAAAAATTCATCTTTTGAGAAAGTCTGAACATCAACCAAAAATCCGCTTTTTTCCAAACGTGATTTCAATCCGTCAATAGAATAAATCCTGACGTGATCGTCTTGCCCAAAATGTTTTAAACGATCTTCTTTGCCTGTGATCGAAAAATCCTCATAAGTTTCTCCATCCTTGAAAGGGGTCTGGATCAGGCAGGTTCCGTCAGGTTTCAAAACCCGGAACAGTTCATTCATTGCCTTTTGGTCAGAATCGATGTGTTCCAAAATATGATAGCAAATAACCAAATCAAAACTTTCAGCTTCTGCATCAATATTGGTAATGTCAAAGCGGTAATCGGCTAAAAATTCGTTTTCAAAATCTGTGGAAAAATAAGTGATGTTTTTATTCTTTTTAAGATTTCTATAAATCGCTCTGGAGGGTGAAAAATCTAAAATCTTTATGTCAGATCTCAGATATTTTTCATTCAGAATTTTCCAAAGTCTTCTGGTTCTCGGTAAGCTGCCACAAACGGGGCAAACCAGATTACCATTTTCTACCAGTACAAAACCTTTCAAGTGTTTTTTGCAAATATTACATTCATGATTTTCACCTTTATAAAGCGGATAAATCAGCGAACGCAACAGAACCTCATTCTCAAAAAGAAATTTTTGAGGCATAATATTTTTAACGATTTTTTTTAGAGTTTTGTACATCAAGAATGAAAAATGAACCGCAAGATAATAAACCTCCACTATATTTAGGCGCTTTCCATAAGATTTTCTAAATTCGTGTCTTAAAATTTTTAAAATGACGAAATTTGGAGTTGATGCGGCCAGTTTTTATGTGCCTTCTTTATATTTAGAAATCAAAGATCTTGCAGAGAAAAGAGGAATCGAACCAGCAAAACTGGAAAAAGGTTTGGGTTTGCACAAAATGGCTTTGCCCGATGTTCACGAGGATGCGGCAACTTTCGCAGCAGAAGCTTTGCTCAAATTGATTCAAGATTATAACATCAACCCAAAAGAAATTTCAAGAGTTTACCTCGGAACAGAAAGTGCTTTGGACGCTGCGAAACCAACTGCAACGTATGCTGTTCAAATGGTGGAAGAATTGTTGAGCAACGAATTTGGAGAAAGAAGCTTCAAAAATTGCGATGTGGTCGATATGACTTTTGCCTGCGTTGGCGCAGTGGATGCGCTTCATAATTCATTAGATTTTGTTCGAGCAAATCCGCTGAAGAAAGCAATCGTCATCGCCAGTGATTATGCAAAATACGAATTGGCTTCTTCCGGAGAATATACGCAAGGTGGCGGCGCGGTCGCTTTGTTGATTTCTGCTAATCCGAAATTGATTGAGATTGATAACAATTGGGGCGTGGCAACGGAGAGTGTTTTCGATTTCTTCAAACCAAGACGTCATTTTTATAAGGATGATTTTCCTACGGCTCCGGAAAATTTCCCAGATAAAATTGAGGTTTTCACAGATGAACCTGTTTTTGATGGTCAATATTCCAACCAATGTTATCAGGACAGAATCCGCGAGGCTTATCAGCATTATAAAGAACAGACTTTCACCGTTAGGCCGTACGAAGATTGGCGATATTTGATTTTCCATTTGCCTTATGCGTTTCACGGAAAAAGAGTTTTCACCGAGATTTATAGTTTAGAAAATAACCTTGATTTTTCTGATGCCGAGAAACAAAAAGCCATCGCAAAATCTGAAGATTATATCAACTTCATCAATGAAAAAATAGAGAAATCCCAACGTGCTTCATCGGAAATTGGGAATATGTACACGGCTTCCATTTTTATGGCGTTGTTGTCTGCGCTACAAACTTCGTTCAACGAAAATGAAGATTTAACTGAGAAAGAAATAGGTTTCCTGGCATACGGAAGTGGTTCCAAATCAAAAGTGTTTGTAGGAAAAATTTCTCCAGAATGGAAATCTGTCGTAGAAAAATGGAATCTGTTTGAAGAGTTGAAAAACCGTTTAGCGATTGATTTTGAAACTTATGAAAAACTTCACCGCAAACAATTGGATTCATCAGTGCATCCAACTTATAAAGGTTTCGGATTAAAAAGAGTTGAAAAAGAAAGTCCGGTTTTGAAAGGGGCAAGATATTATGCTTATCAAAAATAAAATTTATAAGGAATAGACTAAAATCGAAGACGAGCAAATGATTATTTTGCTCGTCTTCTTTTGAAAATCTATAACTAACTACTAACTAACTTCGTGATAATTTTTTGTTTTGAAAAATTTTAGGCGTCACACCTTCCATTTGTTTGAAGACCCTGATAAAATAATTCGTATCCGAAAATCCTGTGCTAAAAGCGGTTTCACTGACAGAACTTTGCGACAATAATAATTCTTTCGCTTTTTTAACTCTTTCCTGAATGATAAATTCATTCGGCGAAAGTCCCAATTCTTCTTTGAACATCTTGAAGAAATTCGATTTGCTGACGTAAGCCATTTTAGCAATCGCATCAACCGATAATTTCTGATGCAGATTTTTCTTGATATAATCTGCAACAAAACCAATCCTCGACTGATTTTTCAACGTGTTTTTTTCTACAAGATTTCTTGCTTGCGTTTGCATCAATCTTATCAAAAGCTCTTTCAAAGCAAAATCCGCAATCACATCTTTGTAAGAATTATCATCCATCGCGATTCTCATAATATTGTTGGTTGCAGAAGCCAAAGCTTTGCTGTTCAATAAATAAAATTCGTCCAGAGAAATATTCCATTGCGAAGAATCGTCAATCTTTTTCGCGTCAAAATTCAGATGTTCCAAAGATTTTTGAACAAATTCCGGATTCAAAGTCAAAGAAATACACTGTGAAGCGTCTGTATCTGCGTCTGGAAAGTCAATAACCATTGTTTCTCCAGGTGCAACCAAAACGCTTTCTCCAGGCAGATATTCAAAGTAATTACTTTTATCCTGAAGTTTCATCCATTTCCTTCCTCTCAACATTCCCGTGAACGCCAGATGCTCAAAATGCAATTTCACATCATAAGCCGCTTGGTGAGTTTCATAGATACTGAATTCACAATTATTTAAACTGAACTTGGTTTGATTTTCCACCAAAGTGTTCAGTCTGTTTTCTTGTGTCAGGTTGGGTTTGTTAAGTTGATAATGATTCAGATTCATCTCTCAAGATTTTATAACATCCTGTTTTTCAAATATAAGATTTTTTATTTTAAACAAAAATATAATGTTTTCATAAAATTGATAAAGAATCACAAAAAGAGAATTTTACTATTTTTTTGGAGAATTGTGCTATTAGAATTGTTTAATATCGAGTTAACTTAGCTTTAATCAAATGTTAACTGATTATTAAATACAAATCAATATTATTATTATTATTATGAGCACAACAACAGAACAACAAAATTCGACAACTTTAGCTTGGCCAGAGTTCAAAGCTAAATATGACAATTACATCGGTGGAAAATTTGTTCCTTCTGCAGGTGGACAATATTTCGACGTCATTTCTCCAATCAATGGAAAAGTGTTTACACAGGCAGCCCATTCCAACAAAGAAGATTTGGAAAATGCTGTGAACGCCGCAACGGAAGCTTTCAAAACCTGGAAAGATACTTCAGCAACAGAACGAAGCATCATTCTAAACAAAATTGCAGATAGAATCGAGGAGAATCTGGAATACATCGCAACCGTTGAAACGATTGACAATGGAAAAGCAGTAAGAGAAACTTTGGCGGCAGATATTCCACTGGCAATTGACCATTTCAGATATTTCGCATCAGTGATTAGAGCGGAAGAAGGTTCTCATAACGAATTAGATAAAGACACGGTTTCATTAATCGTTCACGAACCACTTGGAGTTATTGCACAAATCATCCCTTGGAATTTCCCAATTTTGATGGCGGTTTGGAAACTCGCTCCAGCTTTGGCCGCAGGAAATTGTGTGGTTCTAAAACCGGCGGAAAGTACACCAGTTTCTATTTTAATTTTAATGGAATTGATTGGCGATTTGCTTCCTGCAGGCGTTGTGAATATCGTGAATGGTTTTGGAGCAGAATTAGGAAGAGCTTTGGTAACCAATCCAAAAGTCAACAAAGCGGCTTTCACAGGTTCTACCGCAACAGGTCGGTTGGTGATGCAATATGCGACAGAAAATATCATTCCGGTGACTTTGGAATTGGGTGGTAAATCGCCTAACATTTTCTTCAATTCAGTGATGGATGCGGATGATGAATTCTTGGATAAAGCAATCGAGGGCGCAGTTCTTTTCGCATTGAATCAAGGCGAAATCTGTACTTGTCCGTCCAGATTATTGGTTCAGGAAGATATTGCAGACGCATTCATCGCAAAAGTGATTGAGAGAACTAAGGCCATCAAAGTCGGAAATCCATTAGACAAAACTGTGATGATGGGAGCGCAGGCTTCTAAAATCCAAAAAGATAAAATCGAAGGTTATTTGAAACTCGGAAAAGAAGAAGGTGCAGAAGTTTTGACAGGAGGAGAAGCTAACCACATCGAAGGATTGGAAGACGGTTACTACATCAAGCCAACCATTTTCAAAGGAAACAACAGAATGAGAATCTTCCAGGAAGAGATTTTCGGACCTGTGGTGGCGTTCACGACTTTTAAAGATGAAGCAGAAGCTTTAGAAATTGCGAATGACACAATTTATGGTCTAGGAGCCGGAGTTTGGACGAGAGATGCGCATCAGTTGTATCAGATTCCACGTCACGTTCAAGCAGGTAGAATTTGGGTAAATCAATACCATGCTTATCCTGCTGGTGCGCCTTTCGGAGGTTACAAGCAGTCTGGAGTTGGCAGAGAAAATCACAAAATGATGCTCGACCATTACCGTCAAACCAAAAATATGCTGATTTCTTACAACAAGAATAAGTTAGGTTTCTTCTAAACACTTTTTCTATATATGGCGTGCCCGTCGCCTTGGCTAAGTCCAGGGCTACGGTCGGGCTTTCCAGGGCTTCACTTCGTTCCGGTGCTCCATTTCATTTCGCACTTGCTCGTCCCTCGCAACCCTTCCAATCCCTCACGCACAGAGTATGCACAAGAAATTTGGAACATCAAATAACAATAAAAACAATAATAATTAACCATTTAAAAAGTAAATTATGATTCCAAAAACAATGAAAGCGGCAGTGGTACAAGGATACGGCGAGCCATTGAAGATTATGGAAGTTCCTGTGAAAACGCCGGGACGGTATGAAGTATTAGTAAAGGTTATAGCCTGTGGCGTTTGTCATACCGACTTGCACGCTGTGGACGGCGATTGGCCGGCAAAGCCAAAAATGCCTTTGATTCCAGGACACGAAGGTGTAGGAATTGTGGTGGCTTGCGGACCGGAAGCGATGGTGAAAGAAGGTGATGCAGTGGGCGTTCCGTGGTTGTATTCGGCTTGTGGATGCTGCGATTATTGTATCACAGGATGGGAAACATTGTGTGAAGCGCAACAAAACGGAGGTTACAGTGTAGATGGCGGATTTGCAGAATATGTGATTGCAGATTCCAGATACGTCGGACACTTGAAATCAAATGTCAACTTTCTGGAGATTGCTCCGATTCTTTGCGCTGGAGTAACTGTTTACAAAGGACTGAAGGAAACCGAAACAAAACCAGGCGAATGGGTTGCTATTTCCGGAATCGGTGGATTAGGACACGTTGCCGTTCAGTATGCAAAAGCTATGGGAATGCACGTTGCAGCGATAGATGTTGCGGATGATAAATTAGAATTGGCAAAAAAATTAGGTGCGGATTTGGTTGTGAATGCAAAAGAAACCGACCCAGGAACTTATCTTCATAAAGAAGTTGGAGGAATGCACGGTGCATTGATTACCGCTGTTTCTCCAATTGCTTTCAAACAAGGTATAGACGTTCTTAGAAGAAAAGGTACCATTGCATTGAATGGACTTCCGCCAGGTTCTTTCCCATTACCAATTTTCGAAACAGTTCTTAAGAGAATTACCGTGAGAGGTTCTATTGTTGGAACTAGAAAAGATTTACAAGAAGCGCTTGATTTTGCCAATGAAGGTTTGGTAAAAGCAACCGTAACTTCTGCAAAACTGGAAGATATCAACGAAGTATTTGATAAGATGAAGGCTGGTCAGATTGATGGCCGTATTGTTTTGGATATTGCTGGACAAAATTAATTTATTGTTATTTGAGTTTTTAAGCCCGGCAGATTTTGTTTGTCGGGTTTTTAATTAAATTTAAAAGAAATGTTTTTATAATCTTAGAGGCGCAAAAATGGTTAACTTATTGATGCTTTTAAGTCGCAAAGTAATTTCGTGAGATAATAAACCTTGTATTTTTTCGACTTAAAACAGTTTAAAAGACAAATTAAAATTGCGCCTTTGCGTTTAAAATAATAATTAAAAAAGAAAAATATGGAAACCAAAGATAAAATCGCAAGACTTTCTGTCACAGAAAAAGCTTTGGAAGTCATTTGGGAGCTGGAGAAGAAACACGGCGACCTGATGTTTTACCAGGCGGGAGGCTGTTGCGAAGGCACGCAACCGCAATGTTTTGAAAAAGGAGGTTATTTCCCACGGATGAAGGACGCAATGATCGGAACCATCAACGGTCACGAGTTTTGGATAGACCGCGACCTCTTCGAGTACTGGCAGTATTCTCATTTTGAACTGGATGTTCTGGATGGTTGGGGACCGGGCGGATTTTCTCTGGAAACGCCTCTAGGAAAAACCTTCAAAGTTCATTATCGATTGTTCACGCCTGATGAATTGCAGAATCTGGAGCCTGTGAAGCGGAGTGAGTAATGCTTTTTTTGATAAATTTAAAACGGGACTTTTCTATAATGCTAAGATGCTTATGTAAAACAGGAAGCTACCTATCGAGAGGAGGGAAGCTACCTATCAATCAAAACCTAGCTTGCCATGAAGTCAAAGCAAGCTAGGTTTTTTTTATTATTAAAGCTAAAGGAAATGGTAGTTTGCTGAAAGGTGGGTTAGATTATTGATTTATTAACTCCACTTTCACAAATTTCGAAACAATCATACAGGCTAGAATATTCCCGACGGAATTGAGAACGGTCGCCAACGGGTCCACCAAAGTACCAATGATGATGACTGCTGGAACCACATCGGGCGGGATTTTATAAACCGAAATCATTAGCATTTCGCCGATGTAACCGCCATTCGGGATTCCACCAGCTACAGCACTCACGAAAACGGTAATTCCGAGTGCCATAATGAGATTCATTGGCTCGAAGAAATTCCAGCCGAGCAATTGAAATGCGACATAAATTTTGATAATTGACGAAATGGAAGAACCGTTTTTATGAATCGTAGTTCCAATCGGAATCACAACGTTAGCGATGGAAGCAGGAACGCCCATTCGCTTGGCAGACTCGATGGCGACGGGCATTGTGGCTAGACTACTGCAAGTGCTGATGGCGGTTGCTGTGGGCAAAAGACTTTCTTTCCAAAAAGCTTTCACGCCTTTTCCACCTTTCCAAACAAAAGCGTAAAGACTGAAAAATACGATGAAATAGATGGTTCCGGCGATGTAATACAATCCCAAAGGTTTGGCGTAAAATCCGAAAAGCTGAGGTCCGATGGTGCCGACTTGGTAAGCGAAATAGGCACCTAATCCAACGGGAGCTACTTTCATTATCAATAGCAAAAGCTGTTTCATCACTTCGTTTCCGGACAGGATAAAGTTTTGAAACGCTTTCCCCATTTCGCCGGATTTTCTAATGGAGATTCCGACCAAAAACGAGAAGACCAACAAGGCGAGCATATTCTGTCTCGAGAACAAATGATAGAACTCGCTGACGGTAAAGAATCCTACAATCTGGTCATTGATGCTAGTCGTATTCTGAATGTTTTCTGAGATGGCTTCGCTGATGTTTTTCGGTGTTTCGGTAGGGAAGAAGTAGACTAAAATGATGCAAAATGTGGCTGAAATCAAGATGAAACTAAAGAAGGTCAAAACCATTGTTCCGATAATTTTGCCCAATTGATTTTGCTGTTCGATGCCCGAAATGGCAGAAACAATTGCAAAAAATACCAATGGAATTACAGTTACGAATAACAGATTCAAGAAAATATCGCCAATTGGTTTCAGATAAGTCACAAAATCCGGTGCGAAAATCCCGACCAGACTTCCGATAAAAATCCCGATGAGAAGCAGAATAATGTTGCTGTAGTTGTTCCAGAAAGATGATTTCATTCCTCAATTTTAATCAAAGATAATTAATTCTTGATGCAAACGGGTTATAAAAATAGTGTAACAAAACATCCGCTTTGTCATTCCGTAGGAATCTAGACTGACGAGATTCGTGCGGAATGACAAATGGGTATTTTTATGATTAAATTAACTCATTCTGAAAGGAAAAATTCCCGAAATTTGTTTCTATGAAAACAGCAGTTTTAATCACCATCGGCGACGAGATTCTTTCGGGAAATACCGTTGATACCAATTCCAATTTCATAGCCACGCAGTTGAAAGACATTGGCATCAAAGTCCTTTCTATTTTTACGATTCCGGATAAGGAAGAAGCGATAACTTCGACTTTGGGAAAAGCTTTCGAGATGGCTGATGTGATTTTCACCACTGGCGGATTGGGCCCGACGAAAGATGATATTACCAAAAAAGCATATGCCAATTTCTTTCAGGATGAGTTGATTTTCTCCGATGAAGTCTATGAACATCTTCGCGCTTACCTCGAAAAAAGAGACCGGCTTTGGATTTTGGAACACAATAAAGAACAGGCTGTTGTCTTGTCAAAAGCGCAGGTTTTTATGAATCATTTCGGGACTGCGCCTTGTATGATGATGGAGAAAAACGGAACGTATTGTTTCAGTTTGCCGGGCGTTCCCTTCGAAGTAAAGCCGTTTTTGAAAGACCAGATTATTCCTTTTTTGCAGGAAAAACTGGAATTGGAACATATCGTTTCCAGAATTGTTTCCGTGGTCAATATTCCCGAAAGTATTCTGTCTGACACCATTGAAGATTGG